>MDSZ01204420.1_pt1 | contig 26465 bp, 27 predicted proteins | sample 811201 | NCBI WGS metagenome assembly MDSZ01 (sample SAMN05326647, study PRJNA326480) | marine metagenome | isolation source: seawater | place: Indian Ocean: North | collected 2010 | reverse complement strand
GTATTTTTATGGTTCTCATTATCCATAAAACTATTTTTGTCTTGCTTTAAATTTTGGATTTGTTTTATTTATTATATAAACTCTTCCTCTTCTTCGCACAAGTTTAGAGTTTAAATCTCTTTTTTTAATAGATTTTAATGAACTTTTTATTTTCATAATTTAGTCGTTTTAATAAAGGAACTTATGTAATCTTTCAATTGTAAACTTCCATATTTTTGGATTATTTTATTATTATTTGAGTTTTTTGTTAAGGAAGATGCATATCTCTCACCCAATCTGGGTTTTAAAAAGCTAATTCTACTTTTAAATAACTTGGCTAAATCTAATATTGAGTAAGATTTTTTATTTGTAATGCTGTAATATTTACACTTATTTGCCTTAAAAGCTTGATAACAAACTTCAATAGTGTCATAAATATGCGTAAATCTTCTAGTTTGAGAACCAGGCTTAACAACAGTTAATGGTTTTTTATTTAAATACTGATTTTCAAATATTCCCACAACTGTAGCCATATCGCCAACTCTTATTTGTTTTGGCCCGTAAACATTGTAAAAAAATATAATTTCAAATTTAAAATTAAACCATTTCTTAAAATTTTCTAATAACTCTAAATTTTTAGATTTAGTAAAAGCATAAGGAGAAAGATTTTTATCTTTTCCCATATTTCCCAAGCTTGCAGAAGTTGCAGAGTAAATAAGTTTAATATTGTTATTTAAACAAAATTTAAATACAGCTTTAGAGCCCGTCGAGTTTGATTCAAAACATTCATCAAATTTTTCAAAGCTTTGAAAAATTCTAGAGAATTCTCCAAAGTGAAAAATGGTTTTAATTTTTTTTTTCTTTTTATCAAGGATTTTATAAATGTTTGATGTTTCCCCTTTTAAATATTTAACTCTAGAATTTTTATTATGATTTTTTTTATTTCCCGAAGAATAATTATCTAAACTTATAATTTTATACTTTGTTTTTTTTAGCAAGAAATCTATTAAATTAGATCCTACAAATCCAGCTCCACCAGTAACAACTATGAGATTTTTCATTTTGAGTTAGCCTGGCAATGTCCTACTCTTCCATGCCTTAAGACAAAGTACCATCGGCGCTGAAAGTCTTGACTGCCGAGTTCGGAATGGGATCGGGTATTACACTTTCGCAATAATCACCAGGCAATGCTTTATACTTAATTATACTATTTCGTCAAATGTTGAATCTTAAAAATTTTATAATATTTAATAATATTTAATACTTATTTTGATTTTTTCATAAAAAAATAAGATATATTCCCTTAATTAATGCAATTTATATATTTAACACTTTTTTCAATATTATTTCTATACTTTACCTTTAAATTTTCTAAAAAATTTCAATTTTATGATCTTCCAGACGGAAAAAAAATTCATAAAACAAAAACACCAAATTTAGGAGGATTAGCTCTGATTCCATTTGCCTTTTCAATGATATACTTTTTTGATTATAATCAATATATTTCGCTAACTTTAAATTTATTTTTTATAACCATTATCATCGGAATAATTGATGATATAAAAAATATTAATCCACAATTAAAATTGTTGGCATTATTCATTCCAATTTATATTTTTACAAAAGAAGTTAGCACAGTAGATACTTTAGGGACTTATGGAACATTCGAAGCGACCCTTGGCTCTCTAAGTTTTATATTTACAGTTTTGTGTATTTTCTTACTTACAAACGCTTTTAATTATATTGATGGTTTGGACGGTTTATTGGCAGCAAATATTGTGATAACGCTAATTACATTTTTTTTTCTAACACAAACAGAAAAAGAAATTTTTTTTCCATTTATAATTTTTTTTAGTATTTATTTTTTTTTCAATGTAAATTTTTTAAAGATTTTCCCAAAACAGTTTATTGGTGACTCTGGAAGTTTAGGTATTGGTTTTTTAATATCTACATTTTTAATAATTTATACTCAGAAAGAAATTTTTTTACATCCTAGTGTAATAATATGGACTGTTGCTTTCGTAGTTTATGAATTCTTAACTATAAATATTATTAGAATAAAAAAAAAACAAAATATATTTAAAAGAGATCTTAACTTTATTTTTAACATATTAAATTATAAATATTCACTAAAAAAATCATTGTTTATATGTAGTTTTATTCATATATTTTTTTGTAGCATATCAATATTGATAAATTTGTACGATGCTTATTTTTTATCAATAGTTTTATTTATATTATTTTTTATCCTTTATGTTTTATTTAGATTAAAACAGTTGAGTCCTTATTAATTAGAATTTTGTTTATCAAAATAAATTAAAAAACTTAATGGTAAAAAATTTAAAATTGACATCCAATTATTAAAAAAATTACCTGATGGGCTTAATGGCCATAAACTCATAAACATTGAAGCTATGATAATTGTTAAAATTGTAGTTTCATTCCTGAGATTGTTATTGTTAAATCTATTCAGAAATAATTTAAACAATCTTGATCCAAAATAAAAAAAAGCATAAAGATAAAATAAAATACCAATAATTCCAAGTTCACTCAAAAATTGCATAAAAATATTATGGGGATGAGTGGTACAGCCATTTGGATTGTGTTCAGGTTTTTTACAAACATGTCTAAATGTTTTTAAGCCTGAACCAAAAACCGGATAAGATTTAAATATTTTAAATGCTGACTTGTAATGATTTTCGTGAGTTTTAGAAAAAATTATTGGAGTTTTATTATTAAAAATTTCTTTTATTGAAAGATACCTAGCTGCTATTTGATAATTAGCACTTTTTATATAAATAAATATTAAAGGAATAACCAATAAAAATAACAGTAAATACTTACTGTATCTACTCTCGTACAAAATAATAAATAAAATAAAATTTAATATTATAAAATTAAAAAAAGCTGTTCTTTCACCACTCAGAAATATGGAAAAAAAATAAATTAAAATTAATATAGTTATTAAGAAATAATTAAGTGAAAATTTTTTTTTTAAATAAATAATTGATATCAAAAACAAAGGATACATTTTTAATAAGAAACCACCTAAAACTAATTCATCTTTAAAAAAACTGCTAATCCTACTTATATGTGCCTCAAATCCTACTAAATTTCTTCCAAAGAAAAATTGAATAATTGCATCTATACAAACAAATATAAGAAAAATAAAAATGTATTTCAAAAACTTATTTTTAAAATCTTCAAAATTCAACATATAGCTAATAGCTAAAAACAAAATTCCAAATCTAATATATGGCAACGATTTACTAAAAGATAAACTAGGATCATATGAAAATATTGAATTAATTAATAAGAAACACCAAAAAATAAAAAAAAAAATGAAGTATTTATTGAGGAAAATTTTATATTCTTTATTTTTAATTTGATAACTAAAAAAAATTATAACAACAAATAATATAAATAATTCTGCTAAAAAAATACTAAATACTAAAAAAATAGGAATAAAGTAAATTAAATTTTTTATGATTAAATTTGTTGAAAGATACATTTTCTTATTCCTTCAATTAAAGAAATTTTAGGTTTGAAACCCAATCTTTTTATTTTTTTTATATCTGGACATCTGTGCTTTGTTCCTCCTGTTTTTAATTTGATTTTTGATGTTGTAATTTTTTTTTTAGTAATTTTTTTTATAATTTCAATAATTTTACTTATTTTAACTCTGTTTTCTGTCCCAATATTATAAATATTCAAATGCTTTCCATATTTTATTAATGTTAAAAATGCATCACAAAAATCTGAAATATAAATAAATGACCTGGTCTCATTTCCTGTGCCTTCAATTTTTAATTTTTGATTTTTCTTAACTCTTTTAAATTTCTTCAAAAGTTCTGGTATCACATGTTCTGTACCCATATCTGGACCATATACATTATGAGGTCTAAAAATTATTAATTTTTTAAAATATTTTTTTCCATAATTTATTCCATATAATTCAGTTAAAATTTTTCCTCCCGCATAACTAAATCTTGGATTTTTAATGTCTGGAATTTTTAAACTCACGTTTTCATCTGTTGGGATTTTGTCTGGCATTTGATAAACTTCGCTACTAGATGCCAAATACAATTCCTTAATTTTGTTTTTAATACATAAATCAAAAACATTTATTAAGCCTTTAGTAGCAACATCCAGCACTAATTCTGGTTTGCTATAAAAAAATTTTGTTCCATTCACATATGCTAAATGAATAACTGCATCAATATTTCTGAAAGCTGATGATAGATTTTTTTTTGATCTTATATCTCCTCGAATAAATTTAATATTATTATTAAGCCTACTAATTTTTCCTCTCTGATTGTTATCGAATACCACGACTTTATAGCCCTTAGATACAAGCATATTTGAGATATTTGAGCCAATAAAGCCTGTTCCTCCGGTTATTAAAAAAGTTTTTTTCATTATTTTTTATTTATGACAAAATTCGTGAGTAATCCATAAAAATACCACTTTAAATATTGTTTAAGCCATTTAAAAATTTTAAAATTGCTAGATCCAATTTCTCTCTCTAGCCACTGTGAGGGTAGCTGTTTAATTTTATATCCATATCTCTCAGCCTTTACCAATAATTCTAAAGAATAAGCAAATCCCAACTCTGACTCAATATTAAATCTATTTATAATTTTTTTAGAAAAAAGGCGAAATCCGTTACTAGCATCTTCTACAGGAATACTTGAGAATTTAAATAAGGTGAAAGAAGCAAATCTTACAATTATTTCTTTAATTAAGGGACAATTTTTCATACTTCCCCCTTTCATAAAACGACTTGGAGCTACTATATCATATCCTTCAAGGTAAGATTTGTACATATCGTCAAGAATATTTCCATTTATTAGGTCGTCAGCAGGGTAAACAATCATTGCATTGGTATCAGATTTTTCAAGTCCAGTTTTTACTGCACCACACGGACCATAGTAATTATTTTTTAATAACTTGATATTATTATTAATGTTTAAGATTTTATCTATGAATTGAAATAAATTGTCTGAGTCATCGTCATAACAAATAATAATCTGATAATTTCCTTTAACTTCTTTTTTTAAATGATTTATAACCTTAATTAGGTTTTCACCCTCATTATAAACAGGGATTATAATATTAAAATCAAAACTCATATTTATTTATTAATTTTTTTAGCTTTTCAATATTCATACTTGAGTTTTTTGATATTTTAAAATTTATTTTTTTTTGTATATCCTCATGTTTGCATAAAATTATTTTTTTATATTTTTTGTACAAATCAAAATCTGATATTTCCTCACCTCCGACGTTTATAATTCCTTTAAAATTAATTTTTATTAAAAATATTATGTACTTTACAAGTTTATTAACTTCTATTGATGAAGAATAAGAGTCATCAGCTACTTTTGTAAACTTAATTTTTTTTTTGTTAAAAAATCTTGTTCTTATTATTATGAAATCATCTAATTTTTTTACAATTTTTTCTGATAAAAACTTGGTTTTTCCATAATAATTGTAAGGTTTTAGTTTTGAATTTTCCGAATAATTTCCTTTGATAGACGGATATACTGCATCTGATGAAATTTGTATTAATTTTATTTTCCTCTCCTTTATTTTTAAGATTATTTCTCTCAAATTCTGAACTCCTAATACATTTACTGCATATGATTTATCTTTATATTTTTCACAAATTCTCATTCTTGCAATAGCCGCACAATTTATAATTAAGTTAATTTTATTTTTTCTTATAAATGCCTCTAGATTTTCTGACTTCCTTATGTCTATTTTTTTGCTTGGTGGAAATAAGTGTCCTTGAAAGAAACTTTTTTTTTTTAAAATTTTTCCTAAATTACCACTGCCTCCAAGAACTAATATTTTTCTAGTCATTTTGGAAGTATATTCCAAATATCAATTACTTCTTTTCTCTTTGGTATCTTAATTTTTTTATATTTTTTGTGAGGCACAGTTACAATAATAAAATCTGAGTTTTTTATTAATTTTTTTTCGGTTGTTATTTTTTTATCCTTATAATACGGATCAGAGTAAAGATATTTTATTCTTTTTTTTTTTAAGTAATTAATAAGTTTAATTGAAAGCGAGTCTCTAATATCATCTGTTTCTGCTTTAAATGCCATTCCTAAAACTCCAACAGTTTTATTTTTTAGATTATATTTTTTTTCTAAATTTTTTACTAAATAAATAGGTATGCTCTCATTAATTGCCATCGCAGAATACCCAAGATGAAACCTTGATTTAAGAAATGATGACAACTGCATTGTATCTTTCAACAGGCATGGTCCTGCTGTAAAACCAGGTTTAGCAATTCCACTATTTCTCTCATAACCATCTATCATATTTAATCTAAGTTTCTCAAAGTTTAGATTTAAATCATTACAAATTTTAAAAAATTGATTTGAAATAGAAAACATTATGTACCTATAGCTGTTTGAAAACAATTTGATCAATTCAGCCTCTACAACACTTGTAATTATTATTTTTTTAGAAATTTTGGAAAATAAATTTTTAGACTCACTTATACTTTTTCTTGTAAATCCACTTATAATTTGAGGCAATTTTGGCAACTCAATTAATGATTTTCCTTGCACTATTCTTTCTGGACAATAAGAAATATTATTATTTTTATTTTTACAAATATTATAAACTTTATCAGAAATTCCAGGGTATACAGAACTTCTTATTATTATAATTGACCTTTTGGATAATTTTTTTTTTTAAATTTTTGAAAAAACTTAAAAAATTTTTCGTCTCCGGTTGTAGTTTTTTATTTACTGGTGTTCCTATGCAAATGACAATATATTTACTCCGCTTTACTAATTCCAAATCATTTGTTGCAAAAATTTTTTTTTTTTTAATTTGATTTTTTAAAATTATATCTGCTTTATCTTCTTTAAAGGGCATGACTCCTCTATTAACCTTATTTATATTTTTTATATCAATATCTATTAATTGAACTTTATATTTTTTTTCTGCAAACATTAATCCTAGAGGAAGTCCTACATGCCCAGTTCCTCCAATAATAGAAATTGTTTTATTAAACATGATTATATGATATTAGTTAATTTTATGGATACTCATACAATAATAAGTAAATGTCAAATTTCTAATTCTAAAAATTTAAAAAAAATTATCAATTTAGGTTTTTTACCACCAGTAAACCAACTCATAAATTTCAATGCAAAAAATCAAATTCAAAACTTTTTTGAAACTGAATTACTATATTGTCCTAAAAGTAAACTTGTTCAATTAAACATCGAAGTAAAAAAAGAGATAGTTTTCCCAAAAAATTATCCATACACGAGTAGTACAACTAAAATACTTAGAGAAAATTTTAAAGAGTTGCAAAAAGAAATAAAAGAAATTTTGATTTTAAAAAAAAAAAATTTTATTGTAGATATTGGTTCCAATGATGGAAATTTACTCTCTAATTTCAAGAAAGACTTTAAGGTTCTAGGAGTAACTCCAGAAAATGTCGGAAAAATAGCAATAAAAAGAGGTATTCCAACACTATTAGAATATTTTGAAAAAAAAACAGTAAATAAAATTATAAAAAAGCATGGCAAACCAAATATTGTTACCGCAACTAATGTTTTTGCTCACATAAATAAACCAAAAGAGCTTTTAAAAAATATAATTAAATTAATAGATAAAAACGGTGTGTTTATCACGGAGTCTCATTATTTAATGCCACTAATAAAAGATGTACAATATGATACTATTTACCATGAGCATTTGAGATACTATTCTCTAAAAAGTCTAAAATATTTTTTTTCTTTAATGGGGCTAAAAATTTTTCATGCAAAAAAAATAAATACACATGGTGGTTCAATTCGAGTTTACGCTTCAAAAAATCCAAAATACAAAGTTTCAAAATCAGTTAATCAAATTTTAAAAGAAGAGGATAAAGTCCTGCATATGAAAAATTTTTTAAAATTTAAAAAAAAAATAGTCCTATCTAAACTAAAATTAAATAAAATTTTATTTAATTTGAAGAAAAAAAATAAGAGAATTTGTGGAATTAGTGCTCCATCCAGATCAAGTACATTAATTAATTATACTAAACTTGATGAAAATACTTTGGATTATATTTTGGAAATTAAAGGTTCAAATAAAATTGGAAAATACATGTCGGGAACTAAAATACCAATTTTAGATGAAAAAATCCTTTACAAAGAACAACCAGAGTATGCATTAATATTTTCTTGGCATATTAGTAAAGAAATAATTCATAATTTAAAAAAAAAAGGCTACAAAGGAAAATTTATAATTCCTCTTCCTGATCCAAAAATAATAAGTGCCTAAAATGAAAATTAAATTTATTTTTTTTTATTTTTAATTATATGAATACACCTCAATTATTTCAAACTATGCCATGTAGAGTAAGTGGATATCAGGCTGCCTTAGACGGTTTAAATATTTCAGAAACTTATTTAGTTGCATTCAATGATATTTGTAATAATGGAGCAAATATCTTTTCTCCTGCAGCTTATGCTGATTATGTTGGATCCTATATATATATACCTTTTTTTTCTAAACTTTTTAATCTAAATATAGAAAACACAACTGTCCTTTTTTTTTCATTTTATGGAATTATGTGTATTGTTATATCGCTCCTAGGTCTTTTTAAGTTTTATAAGTCTGGTGTTGCTAAACTTTATGGTTCTATAGTTATCATTGGCATAGGTTTACTTTGTATCTTTATAAGCGATACTTATTGTTTTTATGGATTAACCACTCTAGCCCTTGCAACATGGTGGTCAAAAATAAAGGATTTGGTCAAAATTAATTACAAGATATTAATTTTCTTAATTTTATTTACAGGATTATTAATTTCATTTTCCAATACAGTAAGGGGAAACTCTGGAAATGATGTTTTGTTAAGTATATTTATTTTAATAATTTTTAATGCATTTAAAGATAAAAATTTTTTAAGATTATGGACTATTTGTTTGATTATTTTACCTATGATTTTGATCAATCTACAAATTAAAAATCTTGAAAATAACGCTCAAAATTATCTTGTGAAAATTAAAGATATAGAAAAAAAATATGATTTAAATTTTAATCGAGCAATTTGGCACAACGCATATTATAGTTTAGGATACCTATCAATTAACAATAAAGAAGTCCCGATACCTACAGACTCTTACTCTGTAAAAAAAGCTAGAGATATAAATCCACATGTAATTATCCATTCAGATGAATATGAAAAAATTTTGAAAAATGAGTACATAAATTTTGTAAAAAAAAATCCTTTTCTATTTATCCAAATTTTAACATCAAAAGCAGGGATGGTTTTTCTTTATTTTCTAATATTTTTTAACATTGGTATTTATTTTTTATTTAAAAATAAAACTAAATCTGAAACTATAATTTTTTTTATACCTGGTATTTTATTAAACTTTTTATTTGGAGTGGCTGCAGAACCAAATTACGTATATTTACTAGGATTATTTGCTTATTCGAGTTTATTCACAACTAAGTTAATTGAAGATCACTATTCTTAAATAGCAGGTTTACTCACTCTATTTAACAATATTTTTTAAATAAAACTCTGCTTTTTTAAGTTGCTTAATTCTATCAAAATTTTTTTTTGCATAATCAAAACCATTTTTCCCTAAAGCAAGTTTTTTAAAATTAGAAAATTTTAATATTTTTTTTATATTTTGTGAAAGGTTTTTAAATTCTCCAGATTTACAAACTAATCCACAATTTGAATTTTTAATAATATCAAATGTTTCTCCATCAATCATACCTAGAATAGGTTTCTTTGACATCATGTAATTTGATAGTTTACCTGGAACAGTAAATTTATCTATTTTACTTTTTTTTAAAACTATTAATAAACAATCTGAATTTTTTAAAATATAAGGGATTTCGTCTTTATTTAAATTCCCAGTGAGGATGAAATTAGAATTAAGATTTCTTTTTTTTATTTGATTTTTCAACCAATTCAATTTAGACCCATCGCCAACAATTAGCCATTTTACTTTTTTATTTGATTTTATATTACTTGCGCATTTTAATATACTTTCAAAATCCTGTGCCTCGCCAATATTTCCTGTGAAGGTTATATAAAATAAATTTTTTTTAAAAAGTAATTTTTTTGTTTTTGTTTTGCTTTTATTTTTTTTATCAGCCCAAGTTGGAAAATAAATTATTTTATTTTTATTTTTACAGTATTTTCCTATTTGAGTGACGAATGCCTTAGATTGAGCAAATATTAAATCACTTAAATTATATATATATGAGTTATATATTTTAAATAATTTAATTAAATATTTATTATTTAAAATATTCATTGATATTAATGTCTCTGGCCAGAGATCTAAAACCCAAAAAATTATTTTAGCTTTCTTAATTTTTGAAATTAATATAGCAGGTATCATAACTGAAGGAGGTGATGTTCCAAAAACTAAAATCGTTTGAAATTTTCTATTAAATAATTTAATTATTCCAAAAGTAGATAATGAAAATAAATAACTTAAATAATTTAACAATATGCTAAACTTTGTTTTTCCTCTTGGAAAAACAGGCACTCTTATAATTTCAATTTTTTTTTTTAATTGTAAATTATTTTTTTTGAAATTTTTAAATAATTCTTTATTGGGATAGCTTGGATATCCAGTTAAAACTGTAACTTTGTTTTTATTACTTATATAATCTGCTAGTTCATTAATTTTAAAGTTTTCTGGCCAAAAATAATGCGAAATTATAAGAGTATTCACTTCATTTTTTGTAATTGTTTTCATTTATAAATCCAACAAAACTCATTACAATTTTCACTAATTTATCTGATACATTTTTATTTTTATAATCATAAACTATATTTTTTTTTTCATTCTCGTTATTTAAAAAAAAATCAACAGCTTGATTTACTCTATTTACATTAAGACCTGTCAAAATTGATGTCCCTTCTTCATCTGCCTCAGGTCGTTCATGAGAATTTCTTAAATTTATTGCCTTAAAACCTAAAATAGAAGACTCTTCATTTATAGTACCACTATCTGAAATCACTACCTTTGAATTAATTTGAAGGTTTATGTAATCGGTAAAAGAAAATGGCTCACAGAAAATTATTTTATTTAATTTTTTTTTATTAAGATTTTCTACTTTTTCTTTAATTCTTGGATGTACTGAAACTATAATATTAAAATTATAATTATTATTTAAATAATATAATATATCTACTAAATTTTTAAAATTATTTTTGTTATCTACATTTTCTTCTCTGTGACTGCTCAAAACAATATAAGTATTTTTTTTTAATTTTAGATTTTTTAAAATATTTGATTTCTTGATTTTAGTTTTATAATATTCTAGTACTTCAAGCATAGGACTTCCTATATTAATAACTCTATTGCTTCCGTGACCCTCTTTTAGCAAGTGTTCTCTTGATATTTTACTATAGGTCAAATTTATATCTGAAATTGAATCTACAATTTTTCTGTTTGTTTCCTCTGGAACCCTATCATCAAAACATCTATTTCCGGCTTCATAGTGAAATATTGGTATCTGTTTCTTTTTTGCAACTATTGAACTCAAAGAACTATTTGTGTCACCTAAAATAAATACAGCATCTGGTCCAATTTTTTTAATTATGTTATCAGTTTCGATTAGTATTTTTGATATAGCTTTAATATTATTTTTATTTGCATTTTCTAAAATAAAATCTGGTTTCCTTAAATTTAAATCTTTAAAAAAAATATTATTTAGGTTTGGATCATAATTTTGTCCCGTATGTAAAATAATATGATTAAAGTTTTTATCAAATTTTGGTATTATTCTACTTAATCTAATTATCTCTGGTCTTGTACCAATTATGGTAAGTAATTTTATTTTTTTTTTCATTTTTTAATTTATTTTTAAATATACTGTATCTGGTTTATTTTCATTATAAATTTCATTTGACCATAAAATACATATTAAATCTTTTTTTCCTGTATTTTTAATATTGTGTGCCCATCCTGGAATTGTTTCTATAATTGTTTTTTTATAAGTATTAACTTTAATTTTTTTTTGAATATTGGTAATTATATTTTTAAATAAAAATTCTCCTCTTCCAGATATTATTAAAAATTTTTCAACTTTAGTCATATGATAATGGTTGCCTCTTGTCTGATTAGGTTTAACCACTAAGACTGATATTTGGCCATTTTTATGAGATTTAAAAAATTCAAAAAAACTGCCTCTTTTATCATCTGTTGAGCTGACAGTATATTTATATTGAGATGTTGGAATATAACTCAGATATGTTGAATAAAGCAACTTATCAAAACCAGATCCCAATTCTTCTTTGCATAAGAGATTTTTCCTATTTAAATAAAAATTATTAATTTTCTTTGCTAATTCAAAAAGTTTAATTTTATATGTATTTTGAAAATTGCTTATAATTTGAAATTTTTTTCTTGATCTTCTTACTATATCTTTCTCAAAAATTTCAATAACATCATCAATATATAAAAATTCAATAATTTCGTTATTTTTTGATAATTTAATTTTTTTATTTCTAGAAATTAAGTGACAAAAAGATGCGACTACAGAATTATGATTTGGTTTAGCCCATTTACCAAAAATATTAGTAAATCTGTAAATTTTAATAGTTAATAATCTATTGATATTATTTTTCAAAACATTTTCAGCAAGTAATTTTGTTTTTGAATAAGTATTTTTCTTTTTTAGTATTTGATTAGTTGAAGCAAAAATAAGTTGCGTTTTTTTATTTTTTTTATTAGTTGTTTCTACTATTTTTTTTGTTAATTCTAAATTATTTTTATAAAACTCTTTTTTAAAATTATTTCTATTTTCTCCAGCTAAATGAAAAATTATATCTGATTTCTTTATAAATAATTCTAGATCCTCAAAGCTATTTTCTTTTCCAAATGTAAAAATATTTAATTTTTTATTTTTTCTTAAACTATAGACTAAATTTTTACCTACAAAACCATTATATCCTGTAACTAAAATATTCACTTATTTATTAATTTATTAATTTCTGGAATTTTTAATAAAATTTTTTTTAACTCATTATTATTAAGTCTACTGGTATTGTGTGAGGTATAATCATCTTTAAGAGCTTTTGAATTACCTTTCTCAAAAAAATTCTCATAATTTAGTGACCTATTATCCATTATTATTTTAAAATAATCCTTAGCATTCTCACTTGATAAAAGCTCATTTTTTGTAGCCAAAGTTTCATATACTTTTTCTCCATGTCTAATTCCGATTAATTTATTTTCCTGATTTGATTTAAATAATTGTCTCAAACAAATTGCTAATTGAGAGATAGTAGCTGCAGGAGATTTTTTAATAAATATATCTCCATTTTTACTTTTATTTAAAGCAACAAAAACCAAATTAATTGCATCATCTAATGAGATTAAAAATCTTGTCATATTTGGATTTGTGATCGTGATTTTTTGATTATTTATAATTTGTTTTACAAAAAGAGGTATCACACTTCCCCTTGAATATATTACATTTCCATATCTCACTATTGAAAATATAGTTTTATGTTTTGCATTCCTTGCTTTTGATAATAAAATTTTTTCCATTAAAGCTTTTGTCATTCCCATTGCATTTATTGGCATTACTGCTTTATCTGTTGACAAGGCAACAACTTTGGAAACATTATTTTTAATCGCAGAATTAAATACATTTTGGCTACCCACTACATTAGTTGAAGTAGCCTGATTTGGAAAAAATTCACATGAAGGAACTTGTTTTAAAGCAGCGGCATGAAATACAATATCCACCCCTGTCATTGCTTGATCAACGCTATCTATATCTCTAACATCACCAATTATAAAGTCTACATTTTCATTTTTAATTTTTGATCTTAATAAATCTTGTTTAAGTTCATCTCTTGAAAAAATTTTGATTCTACAATTATAATTTTTTATCTTATCTAACATTGTAGATCCAAAAGATCCTGTCCCACCAGTTATTAAGACTGTTTTTTTATTAAATATTTTGTTTATTTCAGAATTTTTAATCAATTTATTTTTTTATAAAATTTTAAAATTTTTTTTATATTAATCTCAATATCTAGATTTTTTTGGGCATATTTTAAAGCTTTTTTTCTAATTCTATTTGAATTTTTTTTAATAGTTAAGTTATTAACTGATTCAACAAGTTTTTCTAAATTATAACTAGAGATTTTAACCGCACCATAATTGCCAGCATGAGCTAAATTACAGTTGCTTGTACAAAGCAAAACACCACCTAGTGACATGGTTTCTATTGCTAATATAGAATTACACTCATAAAAGGAGGTAAGTATCATTACATCAGAATTTTTAATTAAAGTATATTTTTTTTTACCATAAATTGGTTTGAAAAAAGATACATTTTTTTTTAAATTTAGCTCTTCCACTTTATTTTTTAATAATTTAAGCAAACCATCATCGGGACCAATAATATTTAGCTTGTAATTTTTTTTTTGATTTATTAATAGACTCAATAATTCTATTTGAAGTTCTATGTTTTTAATTTTATTTAGTCTACCTATATAAGTTATTTCAATTGTTTTTTTTGTTTTTTTTTTCTTTTCTATTTTTATTTTCTTTAAATATTTTAAATCATATCCATTTGATTGAATTAAAATTTTTTTTTTTTTAATATTTTTTACCCAACTTGAATTTTTAAACTCATTAATATTTAAAAAATGATAAGATTGAATATAATTTAAATTATATTTTTCAAAAAAATAATAATAAAATTTTTTGTATAAATACTTATTTTTAATATTAAAAGAATCAAGCGAACCGTGTGGTGTCATAACAACTTTCTTTTTTAATATTCTGGATATAAAAGCACTTATACTAATCACTCCGTTCCACACACCATGTAAGTGAACTATATCTGATCTTTCAATATTTTTATAAATTTTATAAATAAATTTTAAGTTTGGTATGTAGTGTTTTTTAAATAAAAAATTTCCCTTTTCTAATTTTACACCATCATAATTATTAATATTTTTGTAATTAATTTTTTTAAATTGACTTACAATAGATACATCATGTCCATATAATTTTTGAAATTTAGCAAAATTCAAAACAACATTTGGTGGACCACCTTGATTAGAGTCAAGGGACGAAACAATATGGGTAATTATCATTTTATTAATACTATTTATAATTTAAGATTAAAAATAATCACAGTTTAATTTTAAAGTGTTTGATTTAAATCTAATTCTATTTTATTGATTTTAAAGAATGCAATATTTCATTTGCTATATCAACACAGTGATCTACTTTTGCTGATAAAATCTTATAATAACCTTTTCTTAATTTTATAATTTTAGAAACCCTTTTATCTGTTTTTTCTTGGTTAATTTGAAATACTCTCGGACTAATATAATTTTTGTTGGTTAGTTTAATTTTTAAATTTGGAAAAAAATACTTAATATGATTTAAAATGTTTTTTTTTGAATTGTTAATCTGAATTCTTGTTATTTTTTTTTTTCTCCAAGTTATTGGAAATTCATATGAAACTCTCTGTTTTATTACTGAGTGTTTTACATGATATAAAATATGTTTGTTTGACTGACCTTTTGGAAGATAAGAAAAAAATTTTCCATCCATTAACGCTAAGCCCATTTTTTTTGAATTTTTAAGAACAAATTCATAAACAATTACTTTTTGATAAATAAATTTATTTTTTTTTGAAATTTTTCTAATAATTCTGTTTGATCCCTCGTATGAAGCATCAACAATAATATCATATTTATAGGAATTCTTATTTGTGTTTACTGTAAATTTTTCTTTTTTTATAACTGAATAAATTTCTTCATTTAATTTTATTTTATTTTTTTTTTAATAATTTTATTTTTTTTGAAATGTTTTGTTTAATTTTTTTCCAATCATAAATGGGTTCTTTGACTTTAATTCCACCCTGTAAGTTTTTATTTTTTAAAATAAATTTTTCCAAATTTACCTTTTTAAAAACTAGTCCGTTTTCTTTACAAAATTTCAGGTATTTATCAAAATTAACCTTGCTTGAATTTGCTATAAAGTAATAATTGTTAAAATTATCTACAATAGCGGATGAATAAAATTTTTTAAAACTATTATAACCTTTAGTAGATTGTTTTGCTGTTTCTTGATCTCTTGGATAATGATATCCAAAATGAACTCTATTTAAATTATTGGTTGAGGCACCATCTAAAATTTTGTTTTTTCTCTCAAATAACGTGCAATCAAATCCCTTTTGTTTTAATAACAAATAAGTGGTTACACCAAATAAACCGGCTCCTATTATAGCAATCTTTTTTGTCATTATTTTTTTAGATTAAGAAATTCTTAATATAAAATGATTTAATATAATTAATATTATAATTGAATAATAAAATTAAGTTCATATTAATATTCTAATTAATTCTTTTATGTTCTGATTTAATTTTACCACTTGGTCTATTTGAATCGTCTTTTAATCTAATAACATCACTTAAGTTAGGCGTTGATACCTCAAAAAGTTTTATATTAGTTAATGCTTCAATCCTATGAATTGTATTTGGCTTAACAAAAATTGAATTAAATTTGTTTAGTTTTTTACTTTTAATTAGCTTTGGATTATATTTTTTAGGTGATCTTAGTGAATAATATAATTTACACTTTCCTGAAAAAATAAAATTTGTTTCGGTTTTATACTTATGGAACTGTAAACTTGTTTTAAATCCTTTTTTAATAAATATTTCTTTGAAACAATATTTTTTTGAACCTTTGTTTATCCATAACTCATATCCCCAAGGTTTTATAACCTTATAAATACTATTTCTTTTTTTTAAAATAATACTGGAACTTTTACTATTAGATTTGTTACCACAATATAAAAGTGTTAACTTTTTTTTTGATTTAATACTCAATTGACAATTCTTTGAAACAACTACTTCATTTGAAATATTTTTTTTTTTAGATTTGTAGTCTATTTGATATTTAACTTTACTAAGATTAAGCAAACTAAAGTGGCTATGTCCTTTTATATTAAGTGTGATATTTGGTTTTAAATTAATCAGGTTATAAAAGTATTTATTACCATTTAGATTGTTAAATTTCTTTTTTGGATTTACTTTATAAATTTTATTTCCACCTAAAATCATACTTCGTATTTCTTTAAATTTGGATAATACTCAAAAAACCTATTGTATAATGATTTAGTGTAAAATAAAAATTGCCACCTACTATTAAAACCATATTTTTTTCTTGCCCATTGTTTACCTTCCTCAAGATATAAGTTAAAATTTTCATCATAATTTTCAGTTTTTATAATTTTATACTTGTCTTTTAAGTGATTTTCATTTTCAAAACACATAGTTTTAGTTGTTAAAGCTGTAGCCCAATCATTAATATAACCTTTTGATATTAATTCAAGATCTGATCCATAACCTCTAAAATTTTGACCATCATAAAGACAATTAATGTGATTTGTATTTTTAAAATTAATTACATCTTCTAGATAACTACGTCTGAACAAATAACATGTGTTTTGTAAATACCAAAAATATTTTGTTCCATTTTTTTTAATAATATCTTTCTCAGCCCAATTTTTCGCACATGGTGATAAAATTCCTACCTTCTGATGACACTCAAGTTCTTGAGTCAAAATATCTAAAAATGGTTCATCGTTAAATTCGGTATCATTAGTTAGTAAAAAAAAATAATCATAATTTTCAAATTTTCTATTTTTTATTAAATTTGATAACCCATAATTAAATCCTCTTGGAACTCTTAAACCATTTTTTTTTGCACCATTCCACTTTGCCCACCATGTATAATTTTTAGATAGTTGATTTTTATCTGAACCAGCTTCTATTACAAAAATATCATTCTTAGTTCGATTTTTTTTTTTTATTTTATTAAATAATCTATCGGTAACTTTTGGTAAATTTCTATTTAAAATTAAAGTAGCAACTTTCATAATTAATTTAGGTTATTGAGTTGTTTTAAATAATTTAAAATACAATCCTGAATTTTTTTTCTTAATTTTTTATTTAAATCAAAACCTTTTTTTTTTAAGAATAATTCTACTTCATTTTTTGACTCTAAAAATTTTTCATTTGAATACACATAATGTCCACACAAAAGTGCTTTAAATTCAATTGAATGATTTTTATTTTCTATCCATTTTTCCCATTTTTTTGACTCATAAGCTATTTGATAAAAATCCTCTAAATTTTTTTTTAAATTATAATTTTTTAAAATATTTACATATTCTAAAGTCTCTACATATCCAAATTCAGGAGCGACATTCACTGCGTGAATTCCCAATCTTGGTAACCATTTAAGTGTCTCATTTGAGAGATAATCTGTATTGTGTTGTTTAATAAAAATTCCATATTTTTCAAACATTTTTGAAATTTTTGGTAAGGTTATTTCAGCTGGCAATTCATTGATTATTCTTTTATCAGGAAAGTCCAGAGAACCTATATTTTTATTCTCAATAACTCTTGTTCCAGTTTGTGCAACCATAAACATAGGTTTTGGTAATCTATTTTTTTTAAGCTTAACTAATATTCTACTTACTAAATTTTCTAATTCTAAAAAATTGTCAGAAAATCCAGTCTGTTCCTCGGTACCAATCTCAAATATAATTTTTTTTTTATTCTTATTAGAGAACTTAAAACAGTGTTCATAAAGCTCAAAAATATTATCTATTGCTCTACTAAGATTATTTTTATTATCTATATTTAAAGATGGATCAATATGAATAACTTTAAAATCATTATAAATATCTGCATCAAAGGACTCCTTTGCAGATTTCATTGCTTCTTTAACATTCATTTTTTTTTCAATTTCAATATTATTTTGCCAAGGTCCTCCATGATCTCTTGATAAAATTAAATATTTGTTTTTTTTACTTTTAAGATAAGAATTAAGCTCCTCTGTTGTCCAGTTATTCACATATCCACCGCCATGCGATTGGGAGTCTATTTGACGTCTGCTACAAATTAAAAACATTGGTATTTTATAGTCATTGGAAACAATATTTGCTGCATCTATGCAATTTAAACTCATAGGACCTACACCTAATATAGTTTTTTTTAAATTAATGAATTTTATTAATTTTTTTTTTAAATTTAAGTCTTCCATTTTCCTGAAAAATTAATTTTGCTACTAAGTTTTTTCTCCGGATCATATTTAACAAAAAATTTTTTTAAGATATGAAGGCTAGCTTCTGCAACAGCTCTGTTTCCACCATTTCGTTTTGTAATATAATTTGCATATTTTTTGGCATTTGTATCTGCATCTTTTGGTGCGATAGAATAGAAAACTTTTTTCATTACATAATGATCAAAAATCCCATCTCCCATATAAATCACATCATTTGGATCATAATTTTTTCTAATCCATTCTGATCTTTTGATAGTGCTAACTAAATTAAGTTTGAATTTCATATCATCTACAATTCTTTTTCTTGAAATTTTAAAACCACTTTTATCACCTGTTACAAACTCTATTTTAAGATATTGCTTTAATAACGAAAGACCATCATGATCATCTGGTCCAAAAATCTTAAACTCTTTACCCTTAGAATTATATATAAATTGACCATTAGTCATAACACCATCAACATCTAACAAGAAAACTTTTGGTTTTTTTTTATAATTTAATTTCTTCATATTTAAAAATTTTTCTTATATTTTCTCTTTCAAACAATTTTTTTGAATTAAAAATAAACAATAATAATATTTTGAGTAATTCTGATGTTTGTTTTATTATTTTGACATTGCTTACTTGATCTTCCTCTTTCCATGAAATAGGAAAATATTTCAATGTGTAATTATTTTTTGCCATATATAATGTTAAATAATAATTGAATGTAAGATTGTCTGGAAAATTTAGATATTTCTTATCATTAAAAACTGAGGTTTTAATTATATATAGTCCAGACCCTAAATCATGGATTTTATTTTTGGAAAACAAGCTAAATAATAAATTAAATATTATATTTCCAATTTTTTTAATAAATGAATAAGTTTTAGCATCAGAGTCTTTTAAAAATCTTGATCCCATAATACAATCAAATTTATTTAAATCTTCTATGTTTATTTTTTTAATATCATTAATATCCGCCTGATCATCACCATGAAGAACTAAAATATGGGAAAAATTTTTTTCTTTTGCATAATTTATTGCAACTTTATGTGATCCACCAAAACTATAATTTTTATCATTTAAAAAAAGTTTAAAAGAATTTTTATTTTGATGATTTATTATAAATTTTTTTATAACATTTAATGTATTATCATTGCTTCTATTATCTATTAATATTATTTCATTAACTAATTTAAAAATTTCACTATTCAAAGAATCTAAAACTCTATGAATTTGTTTTTCACAATTGAAGCATGGAATAAATAAAAGTATTTTATTCATAAAATATTAAGTATATGTATATTTGTAATAAAAAAATTTTCAAATTTATATATGTTTATACTCGGAATATTTGCCTATCAACATGATGCAGCAGCATGTCTAGTCAAAAATGGACAATTATTGTCATTTGTGGAAGAAGAAAGATTAAACAGAGAAAAACACTCCGCTAAATTTCCAGAATTATCAATCAAATATTTGCTTAAAACGCACAACATAACTCTTAATGAAATAGATTATGTTACAATTTCTTGGAAGCCTGGATTAGAGATATATAGCAATATTTTTAATGTGATAAAATCTTTTCCAAATTCACTTAATTTAATTAAATCAGGGGCTACTCAAAATGAAATATCACTAACATCAAGACTCAAAAAACAACTTAGCTTAAGAAAACAATTTAAATTATCCGGATTAGAACTTAATAAAAAAACCAAAATAGTTGAGATTGAGCATCACCTTGGTCATGCTGCAAGTGTATATTTAGTGTCAAGTTTTAAAGAAGCGGCAATTATCACCTGGGATGGAAGAGGAGAAAATACAAGTGTATTATTGTCTAGAGGTGAAGGAAATAAAATTTATAAGCTTAAAGAAATTAAAATTCCAGATTCATTAGGAATTTTTTACTCAGCAATGACAATATATGTTGGTTTTAAATTATTTGATGAAGGAAAAACTATGGGGCTATCTGCCTTTGGCACCGACAAATATGTCAAAGATTTTGATGATATAATTTATAAAAATAACAATTCATTTAAAATAAATCAAAAATATTTTTCATACATGAGCCACGGAAGAAACAAATATTTATCTAATAATTTTATAAAAAAATTTGGTCCACCAAGAGGATCGAATGAAAAAATTACTCAGCATTATATGGATATTGCATTCGCAACACAAAAAAAATTAGAGGAAATTGGGATTCATTTAGTAAATCAACTTAAAGATATTTGTCCATCAGAAAACTTATGTATTACTGGTGGAGTTGCATTAAATTGTATTATGAATCAAAAAATTGTTGAGTCTAAAATTTTTAAAAATATTTTCATTCAACCAATTGCAACAGATGCGGGAACCTCTATTGGAAGTGCGTATTATCTATATAATTCAATCTTGAATAATAATAGAAATTATGAATTTAAAGATATTTATTTAGGACCTAAATTTAATGAAACTCAAATAGAAAAAATATTAGTTGATAAAAAACTCAAATTTTCAAAATCTAAAAATATATTTAAAGATAGTGCAAAATTACTTTCTGAAGGAAAGATAATTGGATGGTTTCAAGATAAAATGGAAGGTGGCCCAAGAGCCTTAGGCAACAGAAGCATTTTAGCTGATCCTAGAAGTGATAAAATTAAAGACAAACTCAATATTATAGTAAAAAAAAGGGAGTCTTATAGACCTTTTGCACCTGCAGTTTTAGATGAATATAAAGATAAATATTTTAATATGACTTATGATAGTGATTACATGATACTTTCTGCAGATGTTTTAAATGAAAAACAAAAAATAATACCAGCCGTAACACACGTTGATGGAACTGCAAGAGTCCAAACAGTAAAAAAAGACATTAATGGAAAGTTTTGGTCTCTGATTAACGAATTTAATAACATAACCAATGTGCCTGTAATTTTAAATACTTCTTTTAATGAGAATGAACCTATTGTTTGTCACCCAAAAGAAGCTATTGAATGTTTTCTTAGAACAGAGCTAGATTATTTAGTTTTAGAGGATTTTTTAATTCATAAATGATTAATAATTTAAAGAAAAATAGTGAATTAATATTTATTTTATTATTTTTATTACTTCTAATTTTTAATCTTTATTATTTATTCATAGACAACAAAGTATTTGCTGGAGCAGAAATGGCCAACAAAGTATTTGAAATAGGTAAGTTTGAATTAGAGGTCATGTATGTTTTAAAACCAATATTCAATCAAAATTTAAGTTTTTTAAATATATTAATTATTAATTTCTATTTTATCTCTATAACATATTTAGGAAATATCATTTTAAAATCATTTGCAAAAAAAGTAGCATTAATAAATAATTTTATTTCTAAACATAAAGAATTTTTTTTTATATCAAGTTTTGTATTAGGGTCTATAATTTTTAATGGATTTTTAAGATTAATAAGTTTAAATTTTTCAATTACCACAGTTAATTTTATTGTTATAACTTTTTTAATAATATCTTTATTTTCATTTATAAATATTTTATTTTTTTCATGGAAAACTTTCTTTAATAAGAAATTATTATTTTTGATCTTATTATTTATTTTCTTCTTAATAAATAATATTCAAATTGACGGTCATCACTTATCAGGAGATTCTTTTTATCATTATGGATACAAAACATTAATAATAAATTTTCTAAAATTAGATTTTATTCCAATTATAGGAGGACATTACTTTGAGCCTTTATTAGTAACTCCAATAACTTTTATTTTGCAGGATTTCTTTTTTTTTAACTCATTTGAACAATCTGTGTTCATATCTAATTGGTTTTTTCAAGCGTATGCAAAAACATCATCGTTTTTTTTATTATATTTATCTTGCAAGTATTTTTATAATAATGAAAAAATATTTGTACCTATAATATTGGTATTGCTTCTATTTTTTACTAATTATTCAGGTAACTTTTTATTTAATCCTTTGCTTTATGATAGCGGGAATCCTTTAGCACTTTCATTACATGGCTCCAGGGCTATCGGTTTATCAAGTTTTGTTTTTATTACAATTTTTGTTTTTGAAAAGTTGAATAACTTAGAAAATAAAAAAGATTATTCCTTAGTAAGTAAAACATTAGCTCTTCTAATTATTTTTATGTATCTAATTGGAGTAAATTCTTTAGGAATTCAATTTATTTTTTTAAATTTACTTTTTATTTCATTTTTTTTTATTAATTCTTTTAAAAAATATTTTTTAACTTTTTTAAGGCTAAAAATTAATTTCAAAATATTTATTATCTTATTTCCCTTAATAATTTTTCTATCATATGTTTTTATCGGAAGAATTTTTTCAATTACACATTTTTCATCATATACAATGCTTAGTGGATGTATTGTTAGTATAATAGTTTACTACTTACTTGCACTTAAACTTGAAACAAATTCAATTAATAAAAAATTTACAGCGTCGATTTTAATTTTTTGTTTTTTTAGTTTAATTTTTTTAGGTAACTTTTTGTCATATTATTTCTTATTTGGTAAATCTGAAATCAATTTTAGTTTTATAATTTACCTTAACGATGTTTTTTCAAATATTTCATTAGTTAATTCTAAAATTCCAGAAACTGGTCTTTATAACAGCATGATAGAGTACGAAAAAAATAATAAATATATACTCATGAATATATGTTCATTCAAAGATAAAATCGAACTTTTTATGACAGGTATGCCAAATTATCATTGTTTTAACTATACTAGATTAATATTTGGTTCAGGATTAATTTTTTTATTTTATATTTATAATAGTATTAAAGTGTTTGATTTATTAAACAACTCAAGCTCTTTATCATCTAATTTCTTTAGTCAGATTTCTATTTATTTATACCTACTTTCTACTTTTTATTACATTTTATCTTTATTTTATTCTGATATGATTTCAGGAAGTTATTTGCTTCACTCAAGAACAAGATTTATTGAAGTTGCTAGTTTTCTAATATTATTTAACTTTGTGATTTTGTTTTCTAGTAACTTTGATCTTGATAAAATTTTCAAGAAAATAATTATTATTCTATTGATAATCAAATTTACAGTTCCATTTTCAATTAATGTTTTTAATATTGATAAATATGACAATTGGTATTTAAACCAATGGGTAAAGAATTTTATATTCTTAAAAAATAATTTTTAATTAGTATTTAATGCCGTCTATAATTGGTTTTATATCTCTTTCTAATATTATATTTATACTCTCAATGAGTTTTTTCCTTTGTTCAATATCAATTCCATCAGATTTTGACTCGTGATCTAATTTTTCTACAATATATCCTTTAAGGGTTTTATCTCCAATTTTTCTTTCTAATCTGTCTATTTTAAAAAGTATATGATCGGTAACTCTTAAAATTTTATTTATTGGAGAGAGTAAAAAAAATATTACAATTAGAACTGCAATTGTTACGATTAAAGTTTTTATTGTAAAATCTTTATATTTGTTCATTTTATTTCTTAATAATGTATATACTATTTTTTTAAATAAAATTGATAATAAAATAAAATAATAATATTTAAATTGACTAAAGTTTGTATTTTAACTGCTGGAACTGGAAGTAGACTTAAAAAGTATGGGAAAGTAATAAACAAAGCTATATTACCTATAAGAGAAAAAGCAATTTTAAGTCATATTTTAAAGCTTTTTAGCCCTAAAAATGAATTTATAATTGCAGTTGGATATAGAAAATCAGATGTAATAAATTACTTAAAATTATCACACCCAAATTTAAATATAAAATTTGTTGACGTTAAAAATTATCATGGTCCAGGAAGTGGACCCGGACGCTCTTTACTCTATTGTAAAAAATTACTTCAGGATGAATTTTTTTTTGTACCATCCGACCTTTATACAAATGTAAATTTGAAAAATAAAAAATTTAAAAATAATATTTTTTGGTCTTCAAAAGTTGAGGGACATAAAACAAAAAATTACCTTAATTTTTTACATAGAAATCTTAAAATTTTAAAATTTATTGATAAAAAAAAAACATCTAATTCTGAAATTTATTCTTGGAGTGGTCTTTGCTATATTAAAGATTATAAAACTTTTTGGAAATCTTTAGAAAAAGAAAAAGATGAAATAAATAATGAATATCAAATTTCAAATGGTTTGATTAATTTAATTAAAAATAAAAAATGTTATGTAAAAAAAATAAAATGGGAAGATTTAGGTAACTATAATAATTATGAGAAGGAAAAGAATAAATCGAATAAGTTTGATTTTTCTAAAGATAAAGAATTTATATATTTTATAAATAATAAAGTTATCAAATTTTCAGCAAATAATAATGAAAGTAAAAATAAATATCTTAAATTTAAATTAAATAAACAAGTATTTCCTAAAAATACAAAACTAATTCAAAATTACCTTTACTATGATTTTGTAAAAGGAGAGAATTTTTATGATGTTGCTAATAAAGAAAACTTCATTGACCTCTTAAAATATTGCGAAAAAAAACTTTGGATAAACAAAGTGGTAAATGAATCTTCATTTCGTTTAAACTGTAATAATTTTTATAAAAAAAAAACATTTAAAAGAGTTAATTTATTTTTAAAAAGGATGAAAAATTTAGATAAAATTCAAATAATTAATAATTTGAAAGTACCTCCTATCAATAAATTATTAAAAAATATTGATTGGAGAAAACTTTCAAATGGTATTCCAAGCTATATTCATGGTGATCTACAGTTTGATAATATAATTAGAGTTAATTCATCATTTAGATTAATTGATTGGCGACCAGACTTCGACGGTATAATTCAATTTGGTGATTTAAATTATGATTTCGCAAAACTTTTGGGAGGGATGTATATAAATTATAAGGAGATTAAAAAAAATAATTTTACAGTGAAGAAGCAAAAAACAAATAAATATTATGTCAAGTTTCCCCAAACTAAAAATATTAAAACTTTGTTGCCTATATTGAAAAAATATATTTCTAAAAGATCTAATTTTGCAAAAATCGAATTGATACGTGCTTTAATTTATTTAAATATGTCACCACTACATAAAGCTCCTTTTTCTGAAGGTCTATTTTTATTCTCTAAATACTTGTTAACAAAAAATATTTTTTTAAATAAATGAAATATATCTCAATATCAAGATTTCCTGGCAAAATGGGTGAAACTATATTTAATGCTGGTTTTAAAAAGATGAAAATAAATGCTAGCTACAAAGCATTAAAAAGAGCGAGACTTGGTAACTTAAAAAAATTTTTTAAAAAAAATAATATAAATGGCGGTGCGATATCAATGCCTTTTAAAGAAAAAGTTATTAAAAATTGTGATTATTTACACAAATCAGTAAAATTTACTAATTCTTGCAATACCATAATTCTTAATAAGGGCAAATTGAATGGATATAACACAGACTATCTAGGAATAAAAAAATTAATTAC
>MDSZ01185625.1_pt1 | contig 26466 bp, 26 predicted proteins | sample 811201 | NCBI WGS metagenome assembly MDSZ01 (sample SAMN05326647, study PRJNA326480) | marine metagenome | isolation source: seawater | place: Indian Ocean: North | collected 2010 | reverse complement strand
TTGTTAGCAGAGTTAATGATGAAGAAAATGTTTTACTAATATCATTTGATATCACTAAAAAAAGACCTACAGTTATTGGTAACCATATCAAAATACTTAAAATTGGATAGTCCAACATCTAGTACGTAAACCTCATTAGTATTAATAACAAAATTAATGAAGATATTATTATCAGTGAATAATGATAAATATATCCAGACTGAAACCTTTTAACTTTTTTAGAAATTGTATTAATGATATTAGAGGTATTATTAATAAGTCCATTGTCTATCGCAGAAACATCGACATTTTTCCATAAATATTTTGTTATTACTGACTGAGCTCTCGGTATGTAGTACGATGAAAGCTTATTAAACCCATATTCACTATTGAGAGTACTGCTTATAAAATTAGGCACTTTTATCTCAAACGATTTTTTATAGTAATAGAAATAACTGAAAATAAGCCCTAGTACCAATATCAGAAAATTAATTGTGGTAAGAGAGTGTAGAAAAAATTTAAAGGAATTAATTGTATACTCTTGATAAAATCTCAAGACTAGCTCAGCAGATGCAATGGATGACTGGAACATAGAACCGCTCATAAGATTGTCATATATAAATAAACCCAAGAATACTGATGGAGCAGTTAGGATGAATAATGGTATAGTTATCTGTCTATCATTTTCTTCACTATTTAGTTTCTCTGATTCAGTTAGTGTGCTTTCACCGAAAAAAACTTTAAGAAAAATTTTAGAGGTGTATAAGGTTGTCGTGAATATAGATAACAGAAGCATAGTATAAGGTATCGTATGACCATAATAACCGATTGCATCAATTATAGTCTCTTTTGAATAAAAGCCTGAAGTCAGAGGAAAACCAATTAAAGACAATGACGCATAAAGAAAAGCGAGATAGGTTATCGGCATATATTTTCTCAGGCCACCTATCTTTCTTATATCTTGCTCGTGATGACATTTAATAATTATGGAACCCGCGCATAAAAACAGAAGCGCTTTGAAAAATGCATGAGTAATAAGGTGAAACATTGCGAGTGAATACAATGATGCTCCTAACGCAGCAGTCATGTATCCTAGCTGGGAAATTGTAGAATATGCAATGATTCTTTTTATATCATTTTGTACTAATGCTACCATGCCCAGGAAGAATGCTGTTATGGAGCCTACGTAAAGAATGAATATCAAGACATCTTGAGATAATTCATATAATGGTGATAGTCTTGCAACCATGTATATACCCGCAGTGACCATAGTAGCTGCATGAATAAGTGCTGAGATAGGTGTGGGTCCTTCCATAGAATCTGGTAACCAGAATTGTAGAGGCACTTGAGCAGATTTTGCCATAGCTCCTATGAATAAAAGTAAGCAGATTGCACTTAGAGAATTATATGAAAAGCCAAAAATATTTATGCTATCCGAGTTAATCAAATGTTTCATCTGAAATATTTGATTATAGTCAGTTGTGTTGTATGTGAGTAGAATCAGACACAAACCTAGTAATAGTCCGACATCGCCAACCCTATTTACTAGAAATGCTTTATAATTTGCTTTGATTGCAGAATCTTTATTAAGCCAAAAACCAATAAGGAGATAGGATGATAATCCCACTAGCTCCCAACCGATAAATAGCTGTAAAAAGTTGTTAGATAGCACTATCAATAGCATAGAAAAAGTAAAAAAATTAGTGTAAACAAAGAACCTATTGAAGGAGGCATCATCTTTCATATATGAAATTGAGTAGTAGTGAACCAGTAGTGATACTGATGTCACAACACAGCACATTATTAATGATAGAGAATCTATATATAGACCAAAATAAAGTGAAAATAGATCAATATCTGCAAAAGTTAATATATTTGCCGATAGCGCTCCAAGATTTTCAACATAAAATAAATACAAAAGAAAGAATGACAATAAAAAAGAAATCAGTATAGATACGTTCGATATCAGAGAAGTGATATCTCTTGATGATTTCTGGAATAATAACAATAAAATGGTCCCTATTAATGGAGAGAGAAGTAGTAAGAGAGCTAATACTATCAACCTTTCAACTCCGATAAATCATCAACATCAATAGATTTTTTATTTCTAAATAGTACAATCAGAAGAGCCAAACCAATTGCGGACTCTGCTGCTACGACTGTGAGTACAAAGAAAACAAAAACTTGACCGGTAAGGTCACCTAAATAATTTCCCAGAGTTATAAGATTAAAGTTAACAGATAGAAACATAAGCTCAAGAGACATTAATAATACAAGTATATTTTTTCTATTTAAAAAGATACCAGCAATCGATAATGCAAATATTATAGTACTAAGAATAAGATAATAACTTATAGGAATCATTTTATTCCTTTAATCCTGTTACAATTTTTAGTCTATCTTTTTTCGATACATCAATCTGTTTAGAGGGATCTTGGTACTTATTATTAGTATTCTTTCTGTATGTTAAGACGATAGCAGATAGTATTCCCAAAAGTAGTATCAATCCAGCAATTTCAAATTCAATTATATATTTTGTAAAAAGAACATAACCTAAATTTTCAGTATTACTATCACTTATAATGTTAATATTTTTGACAGCGTTATAGTCAATATTTTCAAAAGTGTTTATAAAAAACATAATAATCAAAATATTAAAAACTATAAAAATACCAATACCCACTGGTAGATAATTAATGTAAGCTGCACTTTTTTTTGCGATATTTATATCTAACATCATTACTACGAATAGAAAAAGTACCATCACTGCACCAACATAAACAAGAATCAAAATTATTGATAAAAATTCAGCCCCTAAAAGCAACCACAATACAGCGGAGAAAAAAAATGAAAACACCAAATTTACTGCTGATAGTACAGGATTGGATGAAGTAATTACCTTTAGAGATGTAAAGATAAGTAAAGCACTAAAAACAAAAAAAGTGATAAGCTCTATATTCATAATTTATTCTTTTCTCTATCTCTTAATTCTTCTTGCTCATAGATATCGCCTATTTTAAGAAGATCAATTTTATTCATAACACTATCTTTTCTTCGCTCAAAATGATATTCAAAAATTCCTGTTTCCACAATGGCATCAACTGGGCATGCCTCTTCACAGAATCCACAATAAATACATTTGAATAAATCTATTTCATATTTAGTTGTTCTTCGTGTTTTGTCGTCTCTTTCTTCAGTATCAATTGAAATTGCAAGTGCAGGACAAACCGCCTCACAGAGTTTACACCCTATACATCTCTCCTCTCCGTTAGGATATTTTCTTAGAGCATGTAAACCTCTAAATCTGGATGACAACGGAGTTTTTTCTTCAGGATACTGTACTGTGATTGGTTGTTTAGATATTTTCTTACCAGTGATTCTCAAACCTTTGAAGATTTCCAGGAAAAAAAGGCTTTTTATAAAGTTTAAAATCTTATTCATAACTATAATGGTAAATATTCAAGATATATTAGTATACCTATAACTGTAAGCCAAAAGAATGTTATTGGTAAAAAAACCTTCCATCCTAGACGCATAATTTGATCATATCTGTATCTAGGTAATGTTGCTCTCAACCATAAAAATATGAAAACAAAGAATAATGTCTTTACAGAAAGCCATACGAAGCCAGGAATGAATGATAAGTATGGATCTAAAAAAGTCCCCTGAAAGGGTGATAGCCATCCACCAAAAAACATTATGCTAGTTAGAATACTTATTAGTATAAGATTCATGTATTCAGCTAGAAAAAACATTGCAAATGCCATTCCAGAATACTCAACATGGAAGCCTGCAACGATTTCAGACTCGCCCTCAGATACATCAAAAGGCGCTCTGTTCGTCTCTGCAACACCTGCTATAAAATAAATTAAGAAGAGAGGAAATAGAGGCAACCAGTGCCAGTTAAGAATAGATCCAGATTGAGTTGATATAATTGTTTGAAGATTTAAGCTGCCCGACAGCATAAGTACACCAACCAAGGCAAAGCCCATTGCAATTTCATATGCAATAATTTGAGCAGCAGATCTCATTGACCCCAAAAAGGCATATTTTGAATTAGAAGCCCAGCCAGCAAGTATGACACCATATACACTTAGCGATGTCAAAGCAAGAATAAATAATAATCCTGCATTTATATTAGATATGATAAAAAACTCAGATAGAGGTATTACAGACCAGACAAGCAAAGATGGAACAAGCATCAACATTGGAGCTGTTAAAAAAATAGCCTTGTTTGCGTTTGTAGGTATTATTATTTCTTTAGAGACTAATTTAAGAACATCCGCGATAGGTTGCAGTAAACCAGATGGACCGACCCTAGTGGGTCCCATTCTCGATTGCATAAAGCCAATAATCTTTCTCTCAGAATATGTGACATAGGCCACGATTAAAAATAAAGGAATAACAATTGTTAATATTGATATAATAGTATTAAGAATATAAAAAATAATATCCATAATTATAATTTTACTTGAGTATTATAAGCACCTATTATTTGTTTATGTGTCCCACTTATGTTTAAAAGTACTGCATTATTTGGTTTATGATGAGATTTTTGCTTGACAGTTAATTTAAGCTTTATATCATTTTCGCTGAATACTATTTTATCATCATTAGATGCTGTCAGTGATGATGGAAAACTTAAAAAATCATTACTTGAATGAGTTCCTAAAAGAGATTGACATCTTCTTAAAGTTGGATTGTTTGAATTAGGGTTTCTTATGATTATTTTTTCTAAGATATCATGTGATTCAATATTCTTTAAGTTTTTCGTATAAACATAATTCGTACTAACATTTATCCTAGATAGGATTTTTTTTATCTCATTATGAGTTATCTCAAAACTAGTGTTGTTACCAGATAATTTATGAAGTAACAGTAATATGTCGGCTCCTGATCTACTATCACCTTTAGGTTTTAAAATATTGTTAAAAATCTGAAGTTTTTTGTTAGTGTTAATGTAAGATCCTTTTGATTCCATTGGTGCAGCAAGAGGAAAAACTACGTCAGCATATTGCTGTATAGACTCAGTTAAATAGGTTGAGAAAAATATGTTCTTTTTTGATTTTTTTAGTAATTCTATAATTTTATGATCGTTTGAGAAGTCATACTCAGGTTCCAAGTTATAGATAATCATAAGCTCATTATTTTCACTGAGGATATTATACTTACTAGATGTCATTGCATAATCAGATGATTCTCCTCCAGGCAAGCGATGTGGAACTATTCCCATGGCCCATGCGCCTGCAGTGTTTGCCTGATCTCCTAATAATGATAGTTTTGAGTTAATAGATTTAGCGTATTTACTTATTTTATCAAGAATAGTGGAATAATTAGAAAGATATGAGATTGACGGACCCAATATAATAAGATTGTTTGTATTCTTACCAATTGTTGATAATATTTCATTGTTCGTAGTACTGAAAAATTCCTCTATCTCACTACTATTTAGAACCTCTGACTTACTTAATGAGAAATTTTCCTCGAATTCATATGATGCAATTGAATATATACTGGTAGAGTTGATTTTTTGTGCTTCACGAAGATAAATAGATAAAATAGGAAATTCTTTACTTATGTTGACGCCTACGGTGATAATATTGTCAAAACAGGGTATATCAGATAACTTACAATCCAATGATGGTAATATTGGAAAGTTGTCTTGATACCTAAAGTCACACTCTCTTGATCTGTGATCAATTTTATTAATACCGCTATTTCTCAGTAATTGCTGGAAAAGATACATTTCTTCACAAGTTGATTGAGCAGACATTATTGCAGTGGCTTTATTTGAATATTCTCTTATGGAGGAGATTGAATCACTTAAAACGGTGTCAAAACTTGTTTTTTCAAGATTACCATTTTGCTGAATCATTGGGTATAGAACTCTATCGTTAGAGGATATACCCTCATAACCGAAACGATCGTTATCGGATAACCAAGACAAATTTATTTCTTGATTTTCTTTTGGTACACATCTTTTTATTTCGTCTTTGTAAGTGTGATAGTAAATGTTCGAACCTATACAGTCATTAGTAGAAATCGATTCTGATTGCCTTAAGTCCCAAGTACGTGCACTGTATTTATATAGACTGTTGTTAAGAGCACCAACCGGACATAAATCAATAACATTACCTGATAGTTGAGAGGATAATCCCTCATTTATAAATGTTTCTATTTTTGTATCCTCTCCGCGTCCAGTCATGCCTAGTTCTTTGATACCTGCAACCTCCTCACCGAATCGTACGCACCTGCTACAGTGTATACATCTCGTCATTTCTGTGCTCACAAGTCCACCAATATCTTTGTCAATAACTGTTCGTTTTAGCTCTTTGTATGCTGATTTGTAATCACCATGCTCTAAAGAGACGTCTTGAAGCTCACATTCTCCTGCCTGATCACAAATAGGACAATCTAGTGGATGATTTATTAATAAAAACTCCATAGTACTCTTTTGAGCTTCTTGTGTTGTATTATTAGCCGTATTTATTTTCATCCCGTCTCTAGCTAATGTAGAACATGCAGGTTGAGGAAACTTTGCTCCTTCAACATCAACAAGACACATTCTGCAGCTAGCTACAATACTTAGCCGTTTGTGATAACAGAACCTCGGAATATGAATACCATGTTTATCTGCTACCTGAATTATGGTTTCGTTTTCGCTAGCCTCAAATTTTTGATCATTTATATATATATGCATTTAGACTACCATTGATTGTTTTTTATCTACGAAGTACTCAAATTCATTCCAAAAATTCTTCAAAAAGCTTTTGACGGGCATAGCAGCTGCATCACCTAAAGCACAAATACAATGGCCTTCTATCTGATTGGCAACTCTGCTTAGTAAATCCAGATCACTTTGACTTCCATTTCCTGATCTGATCTTTACAAGCGTTTTAAACAGCCAACCGGTACCTTCTCTGCAAGGTGTGCACTGTCCACATGATTCTGCGTAATAAAATCGAGAAATACGTTCCAGAACGGAAACCATGCATGTCGATTCATCCATTACAATTACACCCCCAGATCCGAGCATTGTTCCTATTTTCATTAGAGGTTCATAGTCCATCGGAACATCTATTATGTCCTCTCCTTTGACTACGGGGACCGATGAACCACCAGGTATTACTGCTTTAAGTTTTTTGTTATCTAAAACTCCACCGCATTCGCTTAGTAATTTTGAAAAAGGAGTACCTAGTGGAGCTTCAATTACTTTTGGATTATTTAAATGACCACTCATGCAAAACATTTTCACTCCACATGATTCTCCTTGTCCAAGATCTTTATACCAGTCTATGCCGTTTCTTAAAATATAAGGCACTGTAGCCAATGTCTCAGTGTTATTAATTATTGTTGGCATACCATAAAGTCCTTTTACAGCTGGAAATGGTGGCTTTATTCTGGGCATACCCCTCTTACCCTCAATTGATTCAAGCATCGCAGTCTCTTCGCCAACAATGTATGCACCTGCACCGATCAGCGGAATTATATCAATTGATACATTCGTATTTAAGATTTTTTTACCGACAAATCCAAACTTGTACGCTTCTTCTATAGCTCTGTTTGTTACAACCCATTGATCTCCAATAAACTCGCCCCTTAAGTAGTTGTATCCTACAGTAGCACCAATCGCGTAACAAGCTATCAACATTCCCTCAATTACAGCATGGGGATTATATCTTAATATGTCGCGATCTTTACACGTTCCAGGTTCACTCTCATCTGAGTTACACACAAGATATTTCTGTGAATCACTTGGTGAGATGAATGACCATTTTAAACCTGTGAGGAATCCTGCTCCTCCCTTACCTTTTAGCTGTGATTCTTTAATTATATTTATGATCTGAGCCTTAGGAGTTTTCTCACTTAAGATTTTTCTCCAAGCAGAGTATCCGCCAAGCTTAATATATGTCTCGATATTAGATGAAAATTTACTCTCGAATGTTTCTGTGCAGACTTTAGTCATTTTTAAGGTTATCCAATATTTCATCAATTTTCTGAAATGTTAAGTTTTCATAGTTGACATGATTTACTTGCATCATAGGTGCCCCGTTGCATGCCGCAAGACATTCCATTTCATTCTTGAGAAAGAATTTTTTATCTTTCGTAGACTCACCAATTTTTACTTTTAATTTTTTTTCAATATAATCCACAATTTGATCGGAATTCCTCAGCATACACGAAACATTTGTACAAACTGAAATCACGTTTTTACCAACAGGTTTAAGATTAAACATAGAGTAAAAAGTAGCTACTTCATAAACATCTATTTTTTGAAGATTTAGATATTCAGCTAAATTCTCAATTAAATCCTCGCTCAGAAACCCACCATTATCGTGCTGGATTTTAAGTAATGACTCGATTATTGAGGACTTGTTTTTATCTTTTGGAAATTTTAATTTAATAGAATCAATTTCTTTTTTCAGTTTATCAGAGAAAATATTTTTCATTATCGGTCAATCTCCCCAAAAACAATATCTTGAGTACCGATTATTGTTACCACATCAGATAGCATATGCCCTTTTGTCATTTCATCAAGTGCAGCTAGATGTGGGAAACCTGGGGCTCTAATCTTTAGCCTGTATGGTTTATTTGCTCCATCAGATATCATGTAGATGCCAAATTCACCTTTAGGTGCTTCAACAGAAGAGTATGTCTCACCTACAGGTAAACAGTAACCTTCACTGAATAATTTAAAGTGATGTATTAGTGATTCCATGCTTTCTTTCATCTCATCTCTGTTTGGAGGTGCAATTTTTGAATTAGATGATATAAACTCACCGTCATTATGTTTCAGCCAATCGCAACATTGTTTTATTATTTTAGCTGATTCTCTCATTTCTTGCATTCTTACCAAATATCTATCATACGTATCTCCTTCGGAGCCAACTGGAATATCGAATTCGAGTTCCTTATATATTTCATATGGTTGTTTTTTTCTTAAATCCCATTCGACCCCTGAACCCCTTAGCATTGGTCCAGTAAAGCCGAGCTCTATTGCTCTTTCTGGTGACACGACACCTATTCCAACAGTCCTTTGCTTCCATATACGATTCTCAGTGAGTAAGTTCTCATATTCGTCAACATTTTCTGGGAATCTCTCGATAAAACTATCTATAAAATCTAAAAGTGATCCCTCGCGATTATAATTAAGTTTCTCAATTTGATCGAGGTTTTGATTTTTATTTAACATATATTTTGGCATTATGTTTGGTAAATCTTTGGCCACTCCTCCAGGTCTATAGTATGTCGCATGCATGCGGGTTCCTGACACGGCCTCATAGCAATCCATCAGATCCTCTCTTTCTCTAAAGGCGTATAGAAATACCGACATTGCTCCTATATCGAGCGCATGCGCGCCAAGCCAAAGCAGATGGTTAAGAATTCTTGTTATCTCATCAAACATTACTCTTATGTATTTAGCTCTCTCTGGTATTTCTAATTTCATAATATTTTCGATTGCAAGAACGTATGCATGCTCATTGCACATCATGGAAACATAATCTAGACGATCCATATAACCAATATTCTGATTATAGGGTTTTGATTCAGCTAATTTTTCTGTTGCTCTATGAAGAAGACCAATGTGTGGGTCTGCGCTTCTTATAACTTCGCCCTCCATCTCTAAAATTAATCTTAAAACACCGTGAGCCGCAGGATGTTGAGGCCCAAAGTTCATTGTAAAGTTTTTGTAGTCACTCATCTCTATTTTTTCCTAATTACTTTTGGTACAAGTGTTCTTGGATCTATGTCAACAGGCTCATTAACAACTTTTTTCTTCTCAGGATCATACCTTACTTGAGTATTGCCGACTAATGGAAATTTTTTACGAAATGGATGCCCTATAAATCCGTAGTCTGTAAGAATTCTCCTCAGGTCATTGTGCCCATCAAAAAGAACACCATATAGATCATACGCTTCTCTTTCATACCAGTCAGCAGAAGCAAATAGATCTGTAACTGAAGGAATTATAAGTGAACCCTCATCTAAGAAACATTTAACTCTCACCCTTAGGTTTTTTTCTATGGATAACAAGTGATAAACAACACAAAGATCGTGTTCCTGTTCATTAATTTCTTCAGAAAATTCTATTCTACTATGCGATGAGGGTTTTATGCCTCGACTGTAACCAGAGTGTGTTGCTTCATTAGTTTTCCATTCTGAGTCACCGTACTCGATGTAATCAACTGCACACAAATCCACAAGCTGTGTAAATTGAAGATTCATATCTTCTTTAAGCAATTTAAGTATTTTTTTTAATTTCGTTTTTTCAACAGTTACTGTGACCATATCTAATTCGATATAATCAACAATATGCTCCTCAAGTAATTCCCTGATTTTATTCATTATTACTTAACTTGAATTCTATTTTTGTTTCTAATTTTATTTTGTAATTGAAGGATTCCATACAAAAGAGCTTCCGCTGTAGGAGGGCAACCAGGTACATATACATCAACAGGCACAATTCTATCGCATCCTCTCACTACAGAGTAAGAATAATGATAATATCCTCCTCCATTAGCACATGAGCCCATAGATATCACCCATTTTGGATCAGCCATTTGATCATAAACTTTTCTTAGGGCCGGAGCCATTTTGTTTACCAAAGTTCCTGCAACTATCATTACGTCTGATTGTCTAGGACTTGGTCTAAATAGCATACCGAATCTATCTAAGTCGTATCTTGATGCGCCTGCATGCATCATTTCAACAGCACAACAAGCCAGACCAAACGTCATTGGCCATAATGAGCCAGTTCTTGCCCAATCGAATAAGCTCTCTGAGTCTGCAAGGACAAATCCGTCGCGTTGGATATTCTCTAATCCCATTCTAGAGCTCCTTTTTTCCATTCATATATAAAACCTATCAGCAGAATAAAGATAAATATCCCCATCGCTAAAAAACCCTCAAAGCCTATATGGTCTAGAACCACAGCCCATGGAAATAGGAAGGCAATTTCTAAATCAAAAATAATAAAGAGAATGGCAACAAGGTAAAATCTTACGTCAAACTTCATTCTAGAATCATCAAACGGCTCAAATCCACATTCATAGGGAGAGTTTTTTTCATCGTCAGGATTACTTCCACCAAAAATAAATCCAGCAGAAAGCATAACTGTAGCAAATAATGATGCTAGAGCTAAAAATATTAATATAGGCAGGTATTCATATAGCATGTCTTATTATATCCTATATATGTTTAAATACTAAATGGCATTACAATATTATGGGTACAGAAAAAGCACTAGAAACATTAGAAAATGTAAGAGAAAGTATTTCCTCCTACTTATCTGAGGGTGTAAAAAATAGGCATTCTGACTTTAGAACATTTACGTTTTGTACATCTGGAGCAAGTCCAGCAGGAAGAACAGTTGTGCTAAGAGGATACAATCCTGAGAGAGGTACAATCACTCTCCATTCAAATTATTATGCAGAAAAGATCGATCAACTCAAAATCAGTTCGGATGTTTGTTGCGTTTTTTACAGTAAATCGAAAAAAATTCAAATAAGATGTTTCGGTGACGCACTCATAAATCACAAAAACGAAAGATCGAATGGAGTTTGGATGAACATGAGTGATATGTCTAAAGAATGTTATTTTCAGGAACCTAATCCAGGAAGCTCTATTGTTAACTATAATGCTTTCTCTAAGAATATAAAGAATGATGAAAGCGATGCATTTACTGTTATTGATGTAGAAGTAAGAAAGTTTGACTGGTTATTCTTAAAAAGAGAGGGTCATAGAAGAGCACTAATATTCACTCATAACTCTGAGAGTGACACTTGGATTAGTCCGTAATAGATTGCCGATGGCCGGACTCGAACCGGCACGACTCTCGCCACTGCCCCCTCAAGACAGCGTGTCTACCAATTCCACCACATCGGCTTAAGGTTTGTCGAAATTTTCTTGTTCATCTAATACCTCTTCCTTAACCGGCTCAGTAATCAAACTTTCTGTTCCTTGACTTTTGTTAGATGAAATATACGCTAGGGTCAAACTTGTTACAAAGAAACTCAGAGCAATGACTGTCGTAAGCTTGTTGAGAAATGTCGCACTACCTCTAGCGCCAAAAACAGTAGAGGAAGCTCCTGATCCAAAAGCAGCGCCAGCATCAGCACCTTTCCCTTGTTGAACAAGAACTAGAATAATTAAAACAACTGCTAGAATTATATGTATTGTTAGTAGGGCTGTTTGCATTTTGTATTTATCTCAAATTGTGGAGCAAATATCAATAAATTTTTTCGGAATCAATGATGCACCACCAATTAAAAGTCCATCCATGAAGTTAGTTTTCATAAGTAAAGATGCATTATCAGGTGTTACACTACCTCCATATAGTATTTTGATAGATGAATACTTTTTATCTAATTTGTTTATTGTATCTCTTATGAATTTGAATACATTGTTTAATTCAGATGTTGATGGTACTAATCCGGTTCCAATAGCCCACACAGGTTCATAAGCTAAGATTATTTTCTTTGATTGTTTTGCTATGTTAATCTTGTTTCCTCTAACAAAATTGTTAATTTGTCTTCTTAGTATAGATTTTGTTTTATTTTTCTTATACTCGTCTAGTGTCTCACCTATACAAAAAATAATATTGATATTGTTTTCGAGTAATCTTGATACTTTGTCTGATAGTACACTTTCGCTCTCATTAATCACATGTCTTCTTTCGGAGTGTCCAACGAGACAGTAATCAATTTTTGAATCTTTGAGCATAGAGGCAGATATCTCGCCTGTATATGCTCCATTGTTATACGCAGAGACATTCTGTGATCCTATTTTAATTCTTTTTTTAGAGACTAAATCTTTAATAGGTAGTAAGAATATAGATGGAGGGAATATTATGATGTCATGCCTGTATTTATACTTGCTTACAGATCTTATGATACTTCTAGTCAAGCTTATTGAGCTTTTTAGAGTACCGTTCTGCTTCCAATTACCTGCAATTATTTTTTTGGACATTATTCTATGTTTCTAATCATGGTATTTGCCTCATCTAATACTTGAGGTGATTTATGCTCAAGAAGTACTCTTATTAATGATTGAGTTCCAGATTTCCTGATAAAGATTCTACCACCATTTTCTAGTTTTTCTCTTACTTTAGTAAAAATTAATTGATTCTTCTTTAAAAAGTTATCTGGAGCATTACTCTCTATGTTAATTAATTTTGATGGGATTTTTAAACTTGCTGGATATATCTCCTCTATATTCTTATTAGTATCAAATAATAAATGGATAAATTTAATCAATGTGACTAATCCATCCCCAATAGGTATATCTGCAATATTAGTATGAATAATGTGCCCAGATGATTCAGCTCCAATGTATGCTTGGTTCTTCATAATTGAGGCTAGAACGTTTTTATCACCTACATCTGTTTCTATAAAATTTATACCTTTTTTTTCTAAATTACCTCTGATCCCATAGTTTGTCATTACTGTTCCTACGGCTTTATTATTATCTTTTGAATGTATAGCAAAAAGATAAAGTAGATCATCCCCATCAAGTATATTTCCTGAACTATCGACGATAATCGCTCTGTCTCCATCTCCATCGAAACAAACTCCAAAGTTGATAATGTTAGAGTGACTCATTCGATCTGACTCACGTATAACCTTTGATAAATGCTCAGGATGAACGGCGCCACATTTATTATTTATATTCTTACCGTTTGGTGAATTATGAAATTTTGATATTGATATATTATCAGGCCATCCGATATCAGATATTACGTTAGACATCGCTCCATTAGCACAATCTATGGCAATATGTAACTTATAAGATGGTTTTTGTTTTGATAACAGCATTTTCGAGATAAAACTTGTATATTTTTTTCGGATAGAATCATCAGGAGATGTTTTAAGTTCAATATCCTTCGTAACTTCACACTCTTCAGAAAGAATTTTTTCAATTTTCGATTCTTGATGAGATTTTATTTTAAAACCTAGTCTATCAAATATCTTTATACCATTATCATAATATGGATTATGAGATGCTGTGATTTCTATTCCTATAGCGTCTAATGATTTATTTTGTGATAAGATATAAGTTAATGCTGGCGTTGGAAATAAGCCTAAATAAACTACTTCATACTGTTTAGTTGAACAAATTCCTGCAATAAGATTTTTATAAATATCATCGCATGACTGCCGACCATCATGCGCTAAAATAATTTTTTCTATTCCACTATCATCTAATGACTTTGAAATTGCAGAGCCAATTTTTCTAATGGTTGAGCTATCAAGAGGATAATCTCCATATTTGCCTCTGATACCATCAGTTCCAAATAGCATTATGATTCCTTAACTATTAGTTCTTTAAAGTTTAATAACATTTTTGTTTCTCTGACATCATGTACACGAAGAATATTTGCCTTGTTCTTTATTGCTATTATTGTAGCAGCCAATGAACCATATAGTCTCTCAGACGCAGGCTTATCTATAACATTTCCTATCATACTTTTTCGTGATATTCCTGATAGAACTTTACAATCAAGTAAGGCAAACTTCTCAAGATTATTTAATATTTCGTAGTTATGTTCTAGAGTTTTCCCAAAACCAAACCCTGGATCCACAATTATTCTATCCTTACTAATGCCATTTCTTATACATAAACTTACCTTTTCATCTAGATAACTAAAAATTTCTTCAACAACATTTTTATATGTAGGGTTTTCTTGCATATCCTTAGGCGTACCTTGCATATGCATTAGCGAGACAGATAGATTATTTGTTTTTATGATATCAATCAGCTCGTGATCTTGCAGTGACGAAATATCATTAACTATATTTATTTTATATTTAACTAAGCTTTTTATTACATCTGAACTTCTTGTATCAATAGAAATTGCTATATCTGATACTTGCCTGATAGAATCCACAACTGGTTCAATTTTTCTTATTTGCTCCTCGCTAGATACAGGTTCTGAACCTGGCTTTGATGATTCAGCACCAATATCAATAATATCGGCTCCTTCATCTATTAAATATTTAGCATGTGCTATAGATTTTTTTAAATTATTATAAACACCGCCATCAAAAAAAGAGTTTTTAGTTATATTTAAAACGCCCATAATCTCGATATCTTTCATTCTTCTAACCAGCTTGTTTTTGATACATCTCAACACGCTCCATGAACTTTTTTTGGTACCATAGAAATTCATTATCCTTGATAATAAACTCCTGAAACTCTAATCTAGGGGTACATATCAAGATTACACCTTGTTTTATATTCGTTTTGTACTGCAAGTTATGGGCTAGTGCGTATGCACATGTTTGGAGAAAATAATCTGTTATCCATTCTCTTCGTTTTGTTTTAGTTGAGGACTTGAAATCAATAATTGATTCCTCATTATCATATATCCCACATAAGTCAGTTGTCCCTGCATGAGAATTTGGGTAATATAACGGCGTTTCACATCCCCATATTTCATCAAGTTTTTTAACAAGACCTTGGTTGATAATCACTTCCGACATTTTTTTTTCATCATCATGTAAAACTTCAAAATCTAATGTCTGTTTACCATGCAAAGCATCCTCTAAATACTTGTGCATCTTATCGCCTCTACGCGTTGATTCACGAGATATTCTACTTGCTTCAGAATATCCTACACGCTCTTTCCATGCGTTTAATGAGTCTTTTTCTTTTTGTGATTTTGTTTTGTCTAGAATGGTTGTTACAGACGGAACTTTATTCCCATCTAAGCTATAATGCCTAGCACCAGATTTATCAGTTATTCTTTGTAAGTTTCTGTAACTGAATCTTTTATTCCAAAGGTGTATCAATGAAATTGCCCATGTTAGTAATACTTTTAGTATACTAACATGAACAATATTTTATGTCTTATGATGCTGGAGAGGCAGAAGGGCTATCTTTTGACTGAACATCCGAAGATTTTCCGGATGAGCTAGTGTCATCGTCAGACCAGCTTTCTGGTGCATCAGGTACCTTACCTTCCATTATTTGATCAATTTGCTCGACGTCAATTGTCTCGTATTTCATCAGCGCGTCTGCCATCAAATGCATCTTGTCTAGATTATCTTTGATGAGTTTTGTCGCTCTGGTGTACTGCTTATCAATAATTTTCCTGATTTCAGTATCGATTGAGCTTGCTGTTTCATTTGACATATTTTTATTTGTTTGTGAAGCTGATTTTCCTAAGAAAACCTCTTGTTGCTCCTCCGCATATGCTAGCGGCCCCATCTTATCTGATAGGCCCCATTTGGTAACCATGTTTCGGGCAAGATCAGTTGCTCTCTCAATATCATTTGATGCCCCAGTAGTCACTGCATCATCACCAAATATTAACTCTTCAGCAACTCTTCCGCCAAAAAGGGCAGCGATCATACTATTTATTCTCTGCTTGCTGTTGCTGTATCTATCCTCTTCAGGAAGAAACATTGTCACGCCGAGAGCTCTACCTCTTGGAATGATACTGACCTTGTAAACAGGATCATGATCAGGCACAAGTCTACCTACTATAGCGTGACCTGCTTCATGATATGCTGTCAATTTTTTCTCATCATCATTCATAACCATAGATTTACGTTCACCACCCATAAGAATTTTATCTTTTGCTTTCTCAAAATCATCCATATCAACAATTTTTTTGTTGCCTCGGGCGGCAAATAATGCTGCCTCATTAACTAAGTTAGCAAGATCTGCACCAGAGAACCCTGGTGTGCCTCTTGCGAGTATTTTTGGATTTACGTCGTTTGCGATTGGAGTTTTTCTCATATGAACTTTAAGTATCTGCTCTCTACCGCGAATGTCAGGAAGAGGGACTACGACTTGTCTGTCAAATCTTCCAGGACGAAGTAAAGCTGGATCAAGGACATCAGGTCTGTTTGTAGCTGCGATGACTATCACACCTTCATTCCCCTCAAATCCATCCATCTCGACAAGTAGCTGGTTGAGAGTTTGTTCGCGTTCATCATGACCGCCACCTAATCCAGCACCTCTATGTCTACCGACTGCATCAATCTCGTCGATGAAAATAATACATGGTGCATGTTTCTTTGCTTGTTCAAACATATCTCTAACTCTTGATGCTCCAACACCTACGAACATCTCAACGAAATCAGAACCTGAAATTGTAAAGAAAGGCACTTTAGCTTCGCCTGCTATTGCTCGAGCTAGGAGTGTTTTACCTGTTCCAGGTGAACCTGACATCAGTACTCCTCTTGGTATGTTTCCACCCAAATTTTGAAATTTTGCGGGATCTCTTAAAAAATCGACCAATTCTTTTACTTCTTCTTTAGCTTCCTCTACGCCAGCAACATCTTTGAAGGTAACTTTAACTTGATCTTCAGTCTGCATCTTAGCTTTACTTTTACCAAATGACATTGCTCCTCGGCCGCCACCGCCACCTTGCATTTGTCTCATGAAGAAAATCCATACACCAATAAGCAGGAGGAATGGAAACCAGTGAATGAATATCTGCGCTAAGAACGATTGTTTTTCAGGAGCTTTTCCATTTATACGCACTTTACCTTTGATCAATTCCCCGATTAGTGCAGAATTATCAGTCTCAGGACTATATGTCATAAATGACTCACCGGATTTAAATGATCCAGTAATTTCTCTACCTGAGATGGTAACTTCTTCAACCTGTCCAGTTTGGACTTGTTGCATAAAATCTGTGTAATTAAATTCTTGCGAAGCGGTGTTTCTTCCACCTACGCCTGTAAATAAGGACATAATCACTACTGCGATTATTGTCCAGACGACTAAATTTTTAACTAAATCTCCCATAATACTCCTTACTTTAGAATGATTCTAAGTTTGACATTATTGACCATTAATTTCAATCATATCAGTTTTTTTATAGCCAATACATACAAAGAACATCTCATTGCTCTTGTTTCTCGAAGAATCTGGTTTGTATACTTTCACCTCACTAAACACTGATTTTAGACGTTTTAAGACAAAATCATATGAGGATCCATTAAAAAACTTCATAACTAAAATCCCTTTTAATTTAAGAAGATTTGAACAAATACCTATTATCGACTCGAAAATCTCGACAAAATTGGCCTGATCTACATCTTCTATACCACTAATGTTAGGGGCGATATCTGATAAGACAAGGTCTGCAGCTGTCATTATTTTCATTATCTTCTCTCTGCAATGATCAGTAGTGATATCTCCATGAATAAAACGCACCCCTTTTATTGGTTTCATGTCTATCAAATCAGTTGCTATCAGAGCCTTATCATTAAATTCCCTGGTGATGTACTGCGACCAGGAACCGGGAGATGAGCCCAAATCAATAATATTATTTGATGATCTTAAGATTTTATACTTCTGGTCTATCTCAAGGAGTTTGTGGTAAGCACGTGACCTGTAACCCTCTGATTGAGATAGCCTTACATATTGATCATGGGAATGTTTGCCTAGCCACTTTTTTGTACTTTTCTTTTTACGCATTACGTTATAATCTATGTCAATGGCTAAAGTAACATTGAAAGGTAATGAAGTTAATACTAATTCTGAAATAGTAAAAGTGGGCGACTTGGCTCCAGATTTCATTTTAGTCGACTCAGACTTAAATGATGTTAATTTAGCCAGCTTCGAAGGTTCGAAGAAAATATTAAGTATCGTACCAAGCTTAGACACACCAGTGTGTCAAAAATCTACACAAATTTTTAACGACAAAGTTTCAGAGTTAGATGATACTGTAATGCTCGTTGTATCCAGTGATTTGCCATTCGCCATGAAGCGTTTTTGTACTAGTGAGTCTCTTGATAATGTAATACCTGTGTCAATGATGAGATCACGTAATTTTGCTAAAGACTATGGAGTACTCTTGGTAGACGGTCCGCTCTCTGGAATAACAACAAGGGCGATCATAACGATATCAAAGGACAATAAAATACTTCATTCAGAACTTGTATCTGAAATAGCTAGTGAACCAGATTATCAAGCGGCGATAGACTCAATAAGTTAATAATGTCATTTACAAAGAAAATCATTTTTGCAATGATTTACGGAATCTCACTCGGCATATTACTTAATGTAACAGGTTTTGTCGATGAATCGCTTCGACCGCTCTTTACTGGATTCTTTGATATTGTCTCCTATTTATTTATATCCTCGTTGAAGTTGATAATAATACCTTTAATTTTTTTCTCTATCATTTGTGGCATAGTGTCTTTGACAGATGATGTCTCAATCTCTAGATTAGGCATAAAAACATTATCTTTGTATATTGTCACCACAATAATTGCAATTTCTCTCGGTTTACTATTTTCTTCATTCATAAGTTATGAACCAATATTGTTGGATAACATCGATAATAAAATATCTACAGAAAATTTAAGTAATGACATTAACTTCTTTCCTAACAATATTTTTAAGTCACTTGCTGATGGAAATATAATTCATTTACTTATATTCTCTGTATTTATTGGAGTCGCAGCAGCAAAAATTAAAGATAGCATAACTACTTTTATAAAATATATTAATGATTTTAACCATGTAATAAATGAACTAGTCAGTATTATCATTTCCTTCACTCCTTTTGCGGTTTTTTGTATATTATCGAAAACATTTTCAACTCAAGGGCTTGATACGCTCATGCCTCTAATGAGCTATTTTTTGACAGTTATTTTTGTTTTACTATTGCACTTATTCCTGACTTATTCTTTGCTATTGAAAACTTTCACAAAACTGAATCCTATAAGCTTTTTTAGAAACCTAAAAGATATTATCGTTTTCACATTTAGTACTTCGAGCAGTAGTGCGTCTATTCCATTTACTCTAAAGACGGCTAATGAAAATTATGGGGTTGATAGATCAATAAGCACATTCAGTGTTCCATTGGGAGCCACAATTAATATGGATGGAACTGCCATAATGCAGGGATGTGCTACATTCTTTCTTGCTAGTCTCTATGGGATTGATTTAGGTTTTAATGAAATAGTTACCATAGTGATAACTGCCACAATTGCTTCAATAGGGACGGCAGGAATTCCCAGTGCAGGAATAATAATGCTAACAGTAATCTTTAGTCAGATAGGAATACCGCTTGAGGGGATCACATTACTACTGGGTGTAGACAGGTTACTAGATATGATAAGAACATCTGTCAACGTAAGCGGTGATCTTTGTATAAGCTGTATTGTGGCTTCTTCAGAAAATAAGTTAGATGAAAAAGTATTTAACTCATAAAGGCTAGAATGTCGAACTATGCCTTTGTTTTAGGTCCTGTGCTCCAAAATCATCAATAAATTTTATTGCTTTACAAAACGCTTTGGCACCGGAAACAGTTGTCGTCAAAGAAATTTTATGATTTTGAGCTTCCTTTCTAATTGAAAATGAATCTTTTATTGATCTTGCTCCCTCAGTCGTATTTATAATTAAATGCACTTCATTATTTTTAATCATGTCAACAATATGAGGATGACCATCTTTCACTTTATTAATCTTAAAGCACTCAATGCCTGCAGAAATAAGGTAATCAAATGTGCCAGAGGTTGCATAAACTTTAAATCCCATTTCAATTAATTCAGATGCAACTTCACAAATTGGTTTTTTGTCATGATCTCTTACACTTATAAAAACATTTCCTGTTTTTGGAAGGATGACTCCAGCAGCTCTTTGAGCCTTGAAGTAAGCCTCTCCAAATGTTTTTCCAAAACCCATTACTTCTCCAGTAGATTTCATCTCGGGGCCTAATAGAACATCAACCTCAGGAAACTTTGAAAATGGAAAAACTGCTTCTTTTACAGAAAAGTATGGTTTGTCTGTGTTGCTAGTTGGTAAATTCAATTCTTTTATCTTTACACCAGACATAACTAATGCTCCTAATTTTGCTAGTTGAACTCCAACTGCTTTTGATACAAATGGAGCTGTCCTTGACGCACGTGGATTAGCCTCAAGTAAAAATATTTCTTTGTTTTTAATTGCAAACTGGGCATTCATTAAACCTATGACTTTTAAGGAAAGTGCTAGCCGTGATGCTTGTTCTTTCAATTGAACAACTATATTTTCATCGAGTGTATATGGAGGGAGTGAACAACCCGAGTCACCAGAGTGAATACCTGCCTCCTCAATATGTTCCATAATCCCAGCGATGTATACGTCCTCGCCATCACATAATAAATCTATATCGACTTCAATCGCATCATTTAAAAATTTATCAAGAAGTATGGGGGAGTCATCTGACACATCCACTGCCTCTTTCATATACTTTTCAAGGTCAGTTGTGTTTGTAACAATTTCCATCGCCCTACCACCTAATACATAAGATGGCCTTACGACAATTGGATAACCAATAGTCTCAGCAGATTTTCTTGCTTGAGAAATAGTTGTAACAGTTTCATTTAAGGGCTGTTTTAAATTTAGAGATTCAATTAGAGCTTTAAATCTCTCTCTATCTTCAGCTAAATCAATGGAGTCTGGTGATGTACCAATTATATTAACTCCACAGCTCTCTAGCTCGTTAGCAAGTTTTAGTGGTGTTTGGCCTCCGTATTGTACTATAACCCCCCAGGGAGTCTCTTTGTCAATCACTGACAAAACATCCTCAACAGTCAATGGCTCAAAATATAATCTATCTGAAGTATCATAATCCGTGGAAACTGTCTCGGGGTTACAATTTATCATGATCGTCTCATAACCTGCTTCCTTCAGTGCCATTGATGCATGAACACAACAATAATCAAACTCAATTCCTTGACCAATCCGATTTGGACCACCGCCTAAAATAACAACTTTCTTATTTTCACTAGGATTAGATTCGCAAAAATCAGAGTAAGTTGAATACATATATGCTGTTGATGATTCAAATTCAGCAGCACAAGTATCTATTCTCTTAAATACAGGCTTTATAGACTCTTTAGTTCTTAGGTCACGAATATCTTTCTCTTTTGCATTCACTAAATGAGCTAACCTTCTATCTGAAAAACCATCTGACTTGAGTAGCATTAATCTATCTTTAATTAACTGCAAAGATGTATTTTTTATTTCAGCTTCTGATTTAATGATTTCATCAATTTGACACAAAAACCACCTGTCAATAAAACATAATTTGAATACATCATCAATAGACATGCCCTCTCTGAATGCCTGCGCTATATATAATATTCGGTTTGCAGAGGGTGTTGAAATTTGTTTTACTATCAAGTCCTGTCTTTCTTTTTTAGATAGAGATTCCTCTAGAATTATATCTGTGAAACCATCTATTCCTATCTCTAATCCTCTCATAGCTTTTTGGAGTGACTCTTTAAAACTGCTTCCAATTGCCATAACTTCACCAACTGACTTCATTTGTGTAGTTAAGTGTGAGTCTGCTTCTTTAAACTTTTCGAAGGCAAATCTTGGAATCTTAGTAACTATATAATCAATACTTGGTTCAAAGGAGGATGGTATAACCCCTCCTGTTATATCATTTCTTAGTTCATCTAGGGTATAGCCAATAGCTAGCTTGGCAGCAACTTTTGCAATAGGGAACCCAGTTGCTTTGGAGGCCAATGCAGACGACCTGGATACTCTAGGGTTCATCTCAATAACATAAATTTTTCCATCATTTGGATTAATCGCAAACTGAACATTTGAACCTCCTGTATCAACTCCAATTTTTCTCAGAACTTGAATAGATTGATTTCTTAAATTTTGATACTCCTTGTCTGTTAAGGTTTGTGCGGGCGCTATTGTAATAGAATCTCCTGTATGCACACCCATGGGATCAAAGTTTTCTATCGAGCAAACAATAATACAGTTGTCATTTTTGTCTCTTACAACTTCCATCTCAAACTCTTTCCAACCAATCACTGATTCTTCGAGTAATACTTCATTTGTTGGTGATAAATCTAATCCTCGTCTAACAATTTTTTCAAAATCCTGTTTGTTATAAGCTATACCTCCACCTGAGCCACCCAGAGTAAAAGACGGTCTAATTATAATGGGGTAACCAATGTCCTTTTGAATAACTAATGCTTTATCAAAATCCTTTGCTACCTGTGCTCTAGGAGTCTCTAGTCCAATATCCTCCATTGCCTTTTTAAAGAGCTCCCTGTCCTCAGCCATATCAATAGATTCGATGCTTGCTCCAATAATTTGAACATTATATTTTTGGAGAATTTTATGTCGATTTAGGTCCAGTGTTGTATTTAATGCAGTTTGTCCACCCATAGTGGGTAAAATTGCATCTGGTTTTTCAATCGCAATAATTTTTTCGATATTCCTCCAGTGAATAGGCTCGATATAGATTTTATCTGCCATTTCTGGATCGGTCATTATGGTTGCGGGATTAGAATTAACCAATATTGTTCTTACCCCTTCTTCTTTTAGAGCCTTGCAGGCTTGAACGCCCGAATAATCAAATTCACAAGCTTGACCAATGATTATTGGACCTGCACCCACAACTAAAACGCTTTTTATCTCATTTCTCTTGGGCATATTACCTCGACATATAACTAATAAATTTTTCAAACAGATAATAAATATCTTGCGGTCCAGGGCTTGCCTCAGGATGACCTTGAAATCCATAAGCAGGAGCATGCTCCAACTCTATGCCTTGTAATGAGTCATCAAATAATGAAATGTGTGTTATTTTATGATTAGTAGTCAGTGACTGTTTGTCTACTGCAAATCCATGGTTCTGACTTGTAATTGAAACCTTTTTTGTTTGTACGTCAATTACTGGATGATTTGCGCCATGATGACCAAATTTCATCTTATATGTTCTTGCATCACTAGCAATGCAAAGTAATTGAAAACCTAAACATATTCCAAATGTTGGGATTTTGTGAGCTATTATTTGCTTTATTGTTTCAATTGCATAAGAACATGCTGATGGATCTCCGGGGCCATTTGATAAAAAGATACCGTCTGGTTTTTCTGCAATTAGATCGTCATATGTGTAATCTGCAGGTATTACTGTAATATCACATCCCATATCATATAGGATCCGAAGAATATTTTTTTTAATACCAAAGTCATATGCATAAACACGATATCTTTTATGCGGTCTCGTAATTTTATTATTTATTAAATTATGAGTTCCCTCAGTCCAAGAAAAAACTTTGTTTGTGGTCACCTTCTTTGCTAGATCCATCCCAGTTAAACCAGAAAATCCTGATAGGAGTTTTTTTGCATCCTCTAATTTTTTTATATCTGGGACAAGGCATCCATTTAGGGAGCCTCTCTTTCTTAGGAGTGATGTTAAATGTCTAGTATCAACAGAGCATACTGCAGTGATAGATTTCCATCTTAGAAACTCTATTAAATCTGTACTCTTTCTCCAATTGCTCTCTTTTGTAGGAAAATTCCTTATAATAACCCCGGAACATCCATGATCATCTGACTCACTGTCATCTAGATTTATGCCAGTATTTCCTATGTGTGGGTTAGTAAATGTAATAATTTGTCTGTTGTAAGATGGATCAGTTATTATCTCCTGATACCCTGTCATTGATGTGTTGAATACAATTTCTCCAACACTTATTTGATCGCAACCAATCGACTCCGCAGATATTACTGTTCCATCGTCGATTAGTATAGCTGCTGATTTCAACGATAGATCCTTGTTTTATATAAAAAAAAAGATGCCTCTTGTTGAGTCATCTTCGATTGTATTTAGTAGGTTTCACTAAAACTATATAATACGATAAAACTACTCGTCTTGTCTAATAGATAATACATTTTTATAGATTTCTTTTTTAGAATCATTAGACAGTAATTTAATAATATCAACGATATTCTTGTTAGAGTAGTTTTGTTCCATCAATCCTTTTATTATTTGAGCGTAAGGTTTTTCAGGTGAAGCAGTCTGCATGGTCTCAACGATGATAACAAATTCGCCTCGAGGTGTGACTGTTTTAAAACTTCGAATTAGTTCATCTACTTTATCATGAACAATAGTCTCATAAACCTTAGTCATTTCTCTGAATAACCCGACTTTTGTGTTTTCACCGTAGACCTCGGAAATACACTCCAGTAAGTCAACAAGTCTGTGTTTACTTTCGAATAAACACAAAGGTAAATTAGAATCAGCAGCATCCATAAGCTTTTTACGCCTATCTTTTTCATTTTTTGGGAGAAAACCAAGGAATATAAATGAATTTATGGGTATACGTGATACTGATAACGCACAAGTCAAAGAAGAAACACCTGGAATAGGAATCACTTTAGTTGTTTGAGGTATATTTGATAAAAGGAAGAATCCTGGATCCGATATTGATGGGGTACCTGCATCAGTTACCAAAGCAATATCATTCGATTTAAGATATTCGCACACAATATTAATTTTTCTTTTTTCATTATCTTTATTGTATGAAAATATTTTCTTGTTTATATGATAGTGTGATAATAATATTTTCGTCCTTTCAACGCTTTCGGCTAAAATTATATCAACTTCTCTGAGCACTTTTAGTGCTCGCATGCTCAGATCATCTAGGTTTCCAATCGGCGTTGATACTATATACAAATTATCTGTCATAGATTTACTTTACCATAAGTTAAAAACCTATTTAATTATCGACGAGGTTGATTGGTAAAATTGCAACTAGAAAAGTTCTTTTTCAGTCTCTGTTAGACTATCTTGAAATGCTTCTCTCTCAAATATTCTCTCTGAGTAATCAGATATAATTTTATTGTTTTCAGCTAGGTCAAAATCTAAAGATTGTAGCCTCCATAAAAGAGGTGCTAGGCTAGAATCCACCAAACCAAAATCATCACTCATAAAAAAATTTTTTTTAATGAGTGGGGCAATTTCAAGGAAATACTTCTTAATTTCCTCAAGGAATGTTTTATCAATAACTTCATCTTTGTACGCGAGGGTATATTTAGGATACCAATGATGTTCGATTTCATTTAATGCAAGTCTAAACTTTGCTCTTGATATAGGGTCAACTGGCAACAAAGGAGGATGAGGGAAACGCTCATCTAAGTACTCTATTATCACTCTGGAGTTCTGAAGAACGAGCTCTCTATCAACTAATGAGGGATATTGGTCATATGGGCTTAGTATTTTGATTTCATCAGGTATGTCACTCAGGTTTACCTCGTGAATTTCAGCAGAAATCTCTTTTTCTTTGATTACTATTCGTGTTCTGTGACTATCTAAGCAGTTAGGCAGTGAAAAGAGTAATATCGCAGACCTGCGATTAGCCAATAATGTCATTATTTAATATCTCGCCAGTATTCAATCTTAAGAAGATAAGTAATAAACGCAAAAAATACAAGGAATATCATCACCCAAAGACCAATAGAATATCTCTCAAGTTGAGCGGGCTCGGAAACGTAAGTCAAAAAGTTTACTAAGTCGGTAATTTCTTGCTCATACTCTCTCTGATTTAATTGACCTTTAACTTTTATGGCAAGTTGATTATTTTCATCAAATTTTTTTAGGCCCTCTTTATACCACAGAACATGCGGCATATTTACATTAGGATATAAAACATTATTAACGCCCATTGGGCGTGAATTATCCTCATAAAATGATGTTAAAAAAGTGAATATCCATTCTGGTCCCCG
>MDSZ01056285.1_pt1 | contig 26468 bp, 27 predicted proteins | sample 811201 | NCBI WGS metagenome assembly MDSZ01 (sample SAMN05326647, study PRJNA326480) | marine metagenome | isolation source: seawater | place: Indian Ocean: North | collected 2010 | reverse complement strand
CACCACGTTGATAGGCTGGGTGTGGAAGTGCGGTAACGCATGTAGCTAACCAGTACTAATAGCTCAATTGGCTTGATTTATGCACTGAAAAAAATTTTAATGTATAGATATTTTAACAATTTTTTAACTAATATATTAAATATTAGAACGTCCGCTTTAAATCTATAATGGATTATAAAAAAAAAATACTTATTTTAACAACTGACACGCACCATCACAGGTTTTTAATAAAAATTTTAGATAATAATCCTCTATTTGAATTAATTGTTTTTTTTATCAAGGAAAAAAAAACAAAAAAAAAATTTGACCAGTTGCAAGACAACTTTGAAAAAAAAAATTTTTTTCAAAATAAAAAAAAAAAATTATTAAAAAAAGTTTATTATTTCAATGACGTCAATTCTAGGTCACTACAATTAAAATTAAAAAAAATTAATCCTAAAGTAGGTATAATTTTTGGTACCAAAAAAGTTTCTTTAAAAACAATTAAAATATTTAAATATAATCTTCTTAATATTCATAGAGGCATTATGGAAAAATATAGAGGATTAGACTCAGAATATTGGGCTATATTCCACAATGATTATTCATCAATTGGAACTACTATACATTTTGCAAACGAATATTTAGATAAAGGAAAGATAATATTTCAAAAAAGATTAAAGCTTAAAAAAAACATGAAAGCATATCAACTGAGATATCATACCACAAAATTAATTGAACCAGTAATTATAAATGTTTTAAAAAATATTATTTCAAAAAAAATAAAAACTAAAAAAAAACAAAAAATAGGAAAGTATTATTCACATATGCCTGAATTATTAAAAAATTTTGTAATTAAAAAATTTGATAATCATTGCAAGGATATTAAAAAATGATTTTTTTGTGTTATCATGGTGTTACAAATAGTAAATCTAAAGGTATAGAAAATTTTTCAGGAAAACATATACAAAAGAAAATTTTTGAAAACCAAATGAAAATACTAAAGAAAAAGTGTAAAATTTTGTCAATTGATGAGGTGATTTATCATTTAAATAAAAAAAAACCTTTTGAAAAAGATTCAGTGGCAATTTCATTTGATGATGGATTTAAAAATAATTTTACTGTTGCGGTTCCAATTTTAAAAAAATTAAAAATTCCATCTATATTCTATTTATGCCCAGGCCTTATTGAAAATTATAGTTCAGAAATGTTTTGGGTAGATAAAATTGAAGCATGCATTAGCAACTCTAGGATAAATTTTCTAAAATTTAATTTTAAAAAATATAAATTTTCAATGAAAGTTAAAACTAATTATCAAAAAATTATTGCAATTAAAAAACTTAAAAAGTTATGTAAATCTGTAAATGTGAATAATAAAAATGAAATTATAGAAAAAATAATTTCAAATACAAAAATAAATCCTTTAAATATAAAATGTAAAAATTATGAAATAGCAAACTGGAATTTAATTAAAAAAAGTATTTTGGGAAATAAACTATTTACTATTGGTGGGCATTCAATGTTTCATGATATTTTAACAAAAATAAATAAAAAACATGTATCTAATGATATTAGAAATGTTATTAGTTTAATTAAAAAGAGAACTAAAATAAAAGTTAAACATTTTTCTTATCCTGAGGGCAAACAAAATAAGAATATTATAAATATATTAAAAAAAAATAAAATCCTAAGTTCTCCATTAGCTTATGGATTTAAAAATTCTAATAAAACTAATCCTTTTCATATAAATAGAGTCATGGTTGGTTTTGAAAAAAATAGATTTCCATATAAATGACAAAAAATAGAAGTTAATTTTCTGATAATATTATAAAAATTAAATTTTGTGAAAAAAACAATTATATTAACTGGTGCTACAGGAGTCGTCGGACGAAGCTTAAAGGGTTTTCTCAGAAAAAAAAAATTGAATTTAGTTTTACTTGATAGGTCTAAGTTAAAAAATAGTAAAGAAATATTAAATAGAAAATTAAATCCAAACAAAAAAAATTTTCTTATACATTTAGCAGGTAAGGACGACCATAACTCAAACTCTTCATCTCAAATGACCAAAACAAACTCAAAACTTGATAAACAAATAATTAAAATTACAAAAAAATTTAAAATTTCTTTAATCATTTTTTCTTCTTCAAATAGAGTTTACGAAGGCTTAAATAGTAAAACTTTATCTGAAAAATCAAGAACTATCCCTGCAACAGAATATGGGATAAGTAAGTTAAAATCCGAACAAAAATTTCAAAAATTAAATTCGAAATTAGTTATATTAAGACTTCCATCGGTCTTATCAAAATTTTCAAAAAAAGGATTAATATATTTTATTTTTAAAAAAATGGTTAAAAATAAGGACATTAAAATTTTTAATCCTTTGTCTTTATATAACAATGTAATATTACAAAGTGATTTTAATAAAGCAGTTTACTATTTGATAAACACAAATAAAACATTGCCCAAAAAAAAAATTATCAATTTAAATTCAGAGAAACCAATAAGATTTATTGATTTAATTAACTTTATGTTAAAAAAAATTAGAAGTAATTCAAGAATATTCATAAATAATAATAGTATAATTTCAAAAGTTTATTCAAATAAAACTCAAAGAAAATTATTTGATTTTAAAATAAAGTCAGTTAAATATTCAATTAATTCATATTTAAATGACTTATAAATTTCCTCCGAGAAATGCACTTGGCAACAATGAAAAAAAAGCTATTCAACAAGTAATTCAATATTATAATAAAAAAAAGGTTGATCCAGGATATCAAGGATATTTCGAAGACAAACTTTGCAAAAAATTCTCTAAGATGATGGGTGGAGGTTATACCGATGCTTGCTCGTCTGGAACTACCGCAGCTTATATTGCAATTAGCGCTCTGAACTTAAAGAAAGGCAGTGAAGTTTTAATTTCCCCTGTTACTGACAGCGGTCCATTGAATGCAATTATTCTATTAGGATTAAAACCAAAGCTAATAGATAGCTCACTAAATAGTTATAATGTCAGTTTAAAAGAATTTATGAAAAGAGCATCTAGAAAGACAAAAGCTGCAATAATTATGCATATTGGAGGAGAGGCTTCTCAGATTCATGAAATATGTATCGAAGCAAAAAAGAGAAAAATTAAAATTATAGAGGATTGTAGCCAAGCTCCATTTGCAAAAAGCATTTGGTCTAAAAAATATTACGACATATGTAAAAAAAAATATGTTGGAAGTTTTGGTGATATAAGTTTTTTTTCAACAATGTATTCTAAAACAATATCATCATGCGGAAGTGCAGGATTAGTATTTACGAAAAATAAAAAATTATATCATCAAGTTTTAGCTCATGCAGACAGAGGAAAACAAATTTGGAAAAAAAATATAAATTTAAAAGATCCTTCAAAAGCTCTCTATCCCGCTCTTAATTTTAATTCAAATGAGTTCTCATCAGCAATTAGCCTTGCTTCATTGAATAGAGTAAAAGTAACAATTAAGAAGAGGGTTAATTTTTTAAAAAAATTGAACAAATGTTTAAAGGAATCAAAAATTTGTTACATTGAATACCAAAATTTCGATTTATTTTCCCCATTTTATATAAGCATTAGCTTGAGACTTAATTTATTAAAAATAAGCAAGCTAAAATTTGTCGAAGAAATAAGAAAAGAGGGAATACCACTTTTAAATTCATATGGATGCATAATTTCAGATTGGTCTTGGGCCAAAAAGTATATGCAGGATAAATTTGTAACTAAAAATGCAATTAATTTCAAGAACAAGTCATTTAATCTATTTTTAAACGAAAATTATAGTTCTAAAGAAGCTCTTTTTATTTTAAAGAAAATCCTAAAAGTTGAAAAAAAATTCTTAGGTTAAAATTATAATTTTCTATTTTTTTTGTAAAATAAAAAATCTTTTATTTTTGTATTCCAACCTTCTTTCAAAAATTTTGTGATAATTTTTGAGTCTTTTTTATTTTTATAATATTTATCATATTTGTCTTTAACTTCTTTTGTACTTTGGTTAATTAAATAACTTTCAAAATTTGAAACAAAATCATTTTCTGCACTTCTGGTAATTTTATCAAATAATCCACTAAAAGTTTCATCTAAATCGTAATTAATTTTTTGTGAGGAATAGACCAAACCTTCATCAATTCTATTTGAGTTTATTTGGTAGATTGTATAACCAATAGGGTGATTATTATAAATTGACCATGGTATTGGATAAATTCCTCTTCCGTATGGTAAAATAGATGGATGTAAATTGAAGATTTTATTTTTTAATGCGTTATCTTTAAAGATTTTGCCATAACCATAAGAAATTATTACGTCAGAAGTCCCTAGATGTTTGTTATAATCTTCAAATTCATCAATAAAAACATATTCATATTTTTTAAATTTTTCTAAAGGTAATTTTTTACAGTATTTTCCAGCAAAAATTATTTTCACTTAATTTTAAATTCTTTACCCATAACTGGGCCTGTCCATTTATTATTTTCAATATCTTGTTTAATAAGCATTGATTGATATATACAGTCATCAATATCTACCTCATACCTATAGCTTCCCGCTCTTCCAATTGAATAAGTGTTTTTAGTAAAATCTTTAAAATATTTCTTTGCTTTTCTTTGCTCCGACTTTATTGGCACAGGATAAAATCTACCATTTAACGAAGGTATTTCCATCCCTATCAAAGTCGTTTTTGATTTATGAAGTGTAAATTTTTTATATTCCACAAGTCGAGTAAAACTTTCTTTATTTGGATAATATAAGAAAAAAACATTTTTAGGAAAAACTTCCTTTGATGGAAAAACTATTTTATGAAAATCTCTTCCAATAAAACCTAATTTTCCATATTTAAAATTAAAAATTTCATCTGGAGCTATTGTGTTAATAAGTATATCAAAACTATCTTTTCTACCGTTTATTTGCACTGTTTTTCTTTTTAGATTAAATTTATTTGCAAACGAATTAAACAAAACTTTAATATTTTTAATCTTTAGGATTTTGTCAAAATACTGATTATATCCATCTTTTGCATATGGGTAACATGATATGTGGTCATCAAAGGCTGCTCGAGATCCTTTTTTAATAGTATAACCTTTAGGAGACCAATTAAATGTGTCTAATTTTTTATTTGATTTTACTAGCCACATTTTTTTATTATAGTTGTCAATTATCTTTTTATATAAAGTAGGACCTATTGACTTAAGCCAAAACTCCTCGAGATTCTTTGCAGAAACTTTTTTATTTGTTCTTTCTTTTAATTCTTTTTTAATCTTTATTTTATCAGGCATAAGATCAATATCGTCTGTATTAATAGGATAATTATAAAATTGATTATCACTTTCAACATAGCTTTTAAATTGATGATAATTACAATTTCTAAGTTTTAAAAATTTTTTCAAATATAAGTAAGTTTCTCTTTTATTAGTTAAAAAATGCCTTGGTCCAAATGTATATGGATGACCCCCATGCACAAAGGTTCTTACTCCAGCACCGAGAAATTTTGATTTTTCTACTATTGTGATTTTACTACCTTTAAGCTTAGATAACATTTCTGCAGAAGAGCATCCAGCAAACCCACCACCAATAATTAAAATTTTCATTTGAATTGTATATAGTAATTTATATTTAATGTTAATATAAAATTATGAAAACATTAATTATTGGTTCATCAGGTAAAATTTCAAAAGTTTTTAAGGATGTATATTTAAATAAAAAAAAATATATTTTTACTACTTCAAAAAAAAAATTAGTTAAAAAGGGTACAATTTTCTTTGATATAACTAAATCTAATATAATTCCAATTTTAAAAAAAAAAAATATAAATAAAGTAATAATATTTAGTGCAATATCTAATCCAGAAGAATGTAAGTTAAAAAAAAAATTAAGTTATAATATTAATGTAAAATATACAAAAAAATTAATAAAAGATTTACTATCATTAAATGTTTATTTTATATTTTTTTCCTCTGAGTATGTATTTAACGGATTAAAAGGAAATTATACCGAAAAAAGCAAAATTAATTCAAATATGATATACGGCAAACACAAAATAGAAATTGAGAATTATATAAAATCAAAAAAATATAAAAATTGTTTAGTACTTAGAATTTCTAAAACTTTTGGCACGAGTGTTAATGATGGTACTTTTTTCTCTAGCTATCTTAAATCTTATTTACTTGGAAAAAGAAATTTTAAAATAGCTTCAGACCAGATTTTTTCTCCATTATATATTAATGATTTATTAAAAATAATAAATTTATCTTTAAAAATTAAATTAACCGGGCTATACAATGTTTGTGGAAGTTCTACTAATACTAGAATTAACTTTGTTAAGAATTTTTTTAATTTACTTAAAATAAAGGATGTAAAGTTAATCAATGTGCCAATGAAAAAATTTGATAATAAAATATTCTATCCACTTAACATTAGCATGAAAAATAATAAAATTAAAAAAAAACTTAAATTTAAATTCACAAAAATTGAAAACCTTAAATCTAAATTTGTATAACTCTGATGTTTCTTAAACATAAAAATTTTTTTAAAATTTCAAAAAAAATTTTAAATCATCAACCAATACATAATGTAGAAAGAATAAATCTTCACGAAAATACAAGTGACAAAGATCAATTAATGATAATTTGGCAAAAAAAAAATTATTGCCATAAACCAAAAAAATTCCTCGACTCTCACAAAATTTTTTTTTGTTTGAAGGGAAAACTTAAAATTTTTATCCTTTCAAGTTCAGGGAAAATTATTAAATCTTTTATTTTGGATAGTAAAAAAAATAATTTTTGTCGTATTAAAAAAAATGTTTATTCTGCTGATATGCCTTTAACTAAATATGCACTGCATTGTGAGATTGCAAATCACTCTTTTTTGAAAAGGAAAATTAAGTATATTAATGATAAAGCTTACAAAATTTTCAAAAAAAGAATATAAAATATATACAAGTGAAAAAAATTATAAATATAAGTAGTATTTCTGAAATACTAAAAAAAATAAGAAAGAATAAAAAAAAAGTTGTTTTATGTCATGGCGTGTTTGATTTACTCCATTTTGGACATATCAATTATTTTCGAGAAGCTAAAAAAAATGGCGACATTGTAATAGCAAGTATAACTGCAGATAAATATGTACTTAAAGGTCCTGGAAGACCTTATTTCAATTTTAAAAATAGAGCAAAAGTAATTTCAGAACTTTCATCTGTAGATTATGTAATCGAAAGTGATGCCGAAACTGCAGAAAAAATTTTAAATATTGTAAAGCCAGATGTTTATTTTAAGGGTCAAGATTATAAAGATAAAAAATCAGATATTACCATGAATATAGGAAAAGAGATAAAGATCGTTAAAAAACATAAAGGAGTGATCAAGTATTCCAATGAAGAAAACTTTAGCTCATCGAGTATTTTAAATGAAAGATTAGAGGGAGATAAAAGAAATATTATTGATTATATTAAAAAAAATTATGATGAAAAATTTTTTTTCACTTTGTTTGAAAAAATCAAGAATAAAAAAGTTCTTGTTATTGGGGAGTCTATAATTGATAAATACCTTCTGGTTAATGTTTTGGGAAAATCTGGCAAAGAGTCGATACTAAATTTTGAAGAATACAGTGAAAAGAAATTTGTAGGAGGTGTTTTAGCTATAGCTAATAATATTTCTAATTTTGTCAAAAATGTAAAAATAATATCACTTTTAGGTAAAAATAATAGTCATTTAAATTTTATAAAAAAAAATCTTAATCAAAATATTTTTTATGATTTTTTATATAAAAAATCTAACCCGACAATGGTTAAAACTAAAATTGTTGATAGTAAAAATTATAATAAATTTTATGGATTATATAATTTTAGTGATAACAATTTTTCCGAAAATGAAAAAAAACAACTTAGAACTAAAATTTTAAAGTCTTTAAAAAAATTTGATTTAATTACAGTTTCAGATTATGGCCATAACTTTATAGATAAAAAAATTTCAAATATTCTTAAGAGGCAAAAAAAACTGATCGTAAATACCCAAATTAATGCTGCCAATATTGGATATCATACAATTAGTAAATATAAAGGAGCTAACTGTGCAATTATAAATGAAGTTGAACTTAGACACGAATTAAAAGACAAACATTCTAATATTAAAAATTTACTACCCAAACTTTCAAAAAAATTCAAAATCAAATTTTTAGTAGTGACAGTTGGTAAAAATGGCTCTTATGGCTATGATCTTAAAAAAAATAATTTATATTATTGTCCTGCTTTTGCTAAAGAGGTAGTTGATAGATTAGGTGCAGGGGATGCATATTTATCAGTTTTTTCAGCAATATATTCAATAGGAATTAAAGATTTAAGATTATTAATGTTAATGGCATCATTAGGGACTTTAGAAGTTATTAAAGGCTTGGGGAACTCAAATTCAATAAACTATAAATCTCTTTTGAAGTCAATTATATATTTAACTAAATGAAAATTTTAATTACTGGGGGAGCAGGTTTTATAGGAAGCCATCTTGCTGACTACCTTACATTGCAAAAGGAAATAAAGAAAATTATAATCATTGATAATGTAAAAGATGGATCAAAAAAAAATTTAAAAAATTGTATAAATTCAAAAAAAATAAAATTTTACAAAAGAGATATAAAAAATTTTAAGAAGATAAAAAATCTTTTTAAAGGTATAGATTTAGTATTTCATCTAGCAGCATTATCAGATGTTGTGCCATCAATTGAAGCTCCAATTGATTACTTAGACACTAATATAATGGGTACAGTAAATGTTTTAGAGGCAATGAGAATTCACGGTGTAAAAAAAATTATATATTCCGCATCATCATCTTGTTATGGAATACCAAAAAAATATCCAACGAACGAATCGGAACATATTGATCCAAAATATCCTTACGCTTTTTCAAAAAATTTAGGAGAACAAACAATAATTCATTGGTCTAAAATTTATAAAATAAATTTTGTTTCATTAAGATTATTTAATGTATATGGAACACGTTCTAGAACAAACTCTGCATATGGTGCTGCACTTGGAGTATTTCTAAAACAAAAATTATCAAATCATCCATTCACAATTATAGGGAGCGGGAAACAAAAAAGGGATTTTATACATGTAAATGATGTAGTTAAAGCTTTTTACAAATCAACAAAAAAATCTGTTAAAAATAAAATTTTAAACATTGGAAGTGGAAATCCTCGTTCTGTATTAGATATGGTAAGAATTTTAAAAGGAAGTAAAACATTTATACCTAAAAGACCAGGGGAACCAGATATTACACATGCGAACATAAAAAAAGCTAAGATAATTTTAAAATGGAAGCCCGAAATTTCATTAGAATACGGTTTAAATAATGTTTTAAAGAATATTTTATACTGGAAGAATGCCCCATTGTGGACTAAAAGCAAAATTAAATTAGCAACAAAAAATTGGTTTAAGTATTTAAAATAAATCTAAATGAAAAATTTATTGATTACAGGAGGATCTGGATATGTTGGTTCAAGATTAATTTATAAACTTTTAAATGAGACTGATCTAAATATAGTAAATTTTGATATCTCTTTATTTGGCGATAAGCATCTTCCAAAAAATAAAAAGTTTGTCTATTGCAAAGAAGATATAACAAATCCAGATAAATTTGAAAATGCAGTTAAACAAAATAAAATTGATATTGTTCTTCATTTAGCATGCATTTCAAATGATCCTACCTATGAATTAAACTCAGAATTGTCAAAAAGAATAAATTATGATTGTTTTGAAGATTTAGTTAAAATTTCTAAACAAAATAAAGTTAAAAAGTTTATTTATGCCTCAACTTGCTCAGTCTATGGAATTTCTGATAGTCCAAACGTTACAGAGACTAACGAGCTAAAACCCATTACAGATTATAATAAATACAAAGCACTTTGTGAGCCTATTTTAAAGAAATATCTAGATAATGAATTTAAAGGAATAATTATCAGACCAGCTACAGTGTGTGGCTTTAGCGAAAAAATGAGATTTGACCTAACAGTTAATATTTTGACTAATTATGCCTACAATAAGGGATTTATTCGGGTGTTTGGCGGCAAACAGTCTAGACCAAACTTACATATAGATGACATGTGCGAGCTATATAAGTCATTAATATTGAACGATATTACTCAATTTAATGGTGAAATATTTAACGTTGGTACAGAAAATTTAAAAATCATTGAAGTTGCAGATAAAGTTAAACAAGTATTAGAAAACAAATTTAACAAACAAAATATTGATATAAGAATTGAGGAAAGTGCGGATATCAGGTCATATATGATTAATTCTGACAAGATCAAAAAACTTTATGGATTCGAATTTAAAAAAACCGTAGAAGATGCTATTGAAGATTTGTGTAAACAATTTGAAACAGGCATTATAAAAGATAGTTTTTCAGATGAATGGTCAAATATTAAAGTATTATCAAAAATGGAAAGTAAAATTTAGTTTTGACAAATATTAAAATAAATTTTGAGAAGAATGGTTATGTTGTAGTCCCAGCAAAAAAAAACCATTTAGAAAAATTAAGAAAAATTATTTTAAACAGCATTAAAAAGGATAAGAAAATTGATAACAAGCTGAAAAAATTTGAAAATAATTCATCAGTTTTTAATAATTTCCATAAATTTATTAGCAAGAAAGAACTTAATAACTTAAGATTCAATATTTATAACAAAATTAATAATAATAAGTTATTTGGTGAAATATTTTACGAACTTGCAAAAAGTTATTTAGACGAATTAGTTGGTAACGAGATAGCTATGCAAAAAAAAATTAATTTATCAATACAAATGCCAAATGATAAAGACTCATTGTTAGATTTGCATTCTGATATATACGCAGGAGAAAGTCCTTTTCAAGTTGTTGTTTGGATCCCACTAGTTGATGTATATGACACAAAATCAATGTTTTTTACTAAACCTAAGCACAATAAAAAAATGAATAGTCAATTATTAAATACAAATAAATTTACCACTAAAGATATGTATAATAAAAATAAAAGAAAATTTAATTTTTTGAAAATTAAATTTGGAGATATTTTAATATTTTCTCCTTTAATACTTCATGGAAATACAATTAATAAAACAAAAGAGACAAGATTTTCTCTAAATTGTAGATTTAAAAGTTTACTATCTCCCTACGATGTTTTGATTAAATCTCATAGGAATATTCCAAATTTTTATAAACCTTTAAACGTAAAGCCATTAACAAAAATTGGTTTTAATTATATTAAAAAATTTTCTAAATAATGAAAAAAAAATATGCTGGCTATATTAATTTAAAACCACTTAACGGTGTTATATACCCATCTTCAATACAAAATATTTTGATGAAAAATTATATTGAAAATAATTTAAAGGGTCACTTCTACTTGTCACCAACTGAGATTTTACAAGCAAAATTTTCTATTACATTAAATACTTTGATTTCAAATAAAACAAAAGTTTATGGAATAGTTATGCTTTCGTGTTTTTTGCTACCTAAAAATATAACTGAAAGATTTTCAATTTATAAAAGTTTGTTAGAATCTAAAAAAAAATTATATTTTATTTTCGATGAACTCAAACTTGAAAATAAAAAAGATATAGATGAAATAGAAAATTTTATTATTTTTAATTCAGAATATTTTATTAAAACAAAAAAAAATTTAAATAAATTCGAGAATAATTTTATGAAAAAATATAAAAATATCTCTTTTGTTTAATTATTTAAAATAAATAAACTCATAATTTTGGTTGTAATTAAATTCTTTAAATATCCAAATCCACTCTTTTTTAGAGAAAAAACTTTCGCAAGTTAAAGCCCAACATTGTAAATTAAATAATTCTTTCTCATTTCTGTAGCTTTCTACCATTAAATAGCTTTTCTTTGAAACTCGTTGCATTTCTTTTAGTGCTTTTTTCAGATCGTTGAGTTCTAAATTGTGAAAACAACCCAAACTCATTGCTAAGTCGAATTTTTTTTTTATGAAAGGGTATTTATCTTGAGCTTTATGCACAAAAAGATTTTGTCTTATTTCTTCAGGAGCTTTTTGAATAGCATATCTTGATATATCAAAACCTGAAATATGAATATTTGGCAAAATTTTTTTTATTTCATATAAAAGAAATGCTTTTCCACACCCAATATCTAAAATACTTGAATTATTTTTTAACTTAAATTTTTTAATTATTTTCTTTGCTACACTAGTCCATCGATTGGGAATGTATCTGTATCCACCGTATCCATACTTTCTTGATCCATCCCAGTAATTTTTGCTGTATTTTTTAGCTTCTATCATGCATTTAACTTTTGCATTTATCATTCTCTCCAAATAATTTCTCTTAGTTAAGCTATGATTTTTATTTACGAAGTTAAGCTCTTTATTTTTATTTTTCATTTACCAATTTTTGTTTAGATTTTTATCAGTTTTAAGACTTAGGAATGTAGGTCCTTTAATTTTATGTGTCTTTATTACAAATTTTTCAGTTTCATTGCTGTCTTTTGGGAAAAAGGATTTTATATTTTTCATTAATCCCATTAATTTTTTTCCATCTAACTCAGCATGCGTTGGTCCCAAAGAAGGATAATCTGCATAACCAACAAGGTTAACATTTGCTTTTTGTTGGTTAATATCTAATTTGATTTGTTCAAATGGTCTTTCAATTAAAAAAGGTGTAATTGTATAAACCCATGGCTTTAATCCCTGCAATGCAGCTCCAGCTGCGAACCCAATAATACTTTGTTCACAAATACCAAGATTGAAAAATCTTTTGGGATGCTCTTTTCTGAAGTCATCGAATATTCCATATCCAATATCTCCAACTATTAAAATGACTTTTTTATCTTTTCTAGCTAATTTATTAATGATTTTACCGAATTTTCTTCTCATTTAATTCCCAATCTTTTTTTAGCAATAATTAATTCATTATTTTGTAGCTTTCTTGCATGCCATACCGGATCATTTTCAAATTCTTTAATACCTTTGCCTTTTATTGTATTAAAAATTATTGCCGTAGGTTTATTTTTTACAATCTTTCTTCCTAAAGCTTTTAAAATATGTAAAAAATTGTGACCATCAATTACGTTAATACAATTAATATTAAAAGCCGTAAATTTTTTGATCAAGCTTTTAAGGGGTAAAGCATCATCCAATTTAGATAAAGCTTGAATTTTATTATAGTCTATTAAAATAATTAAATTATCTAATTTATGTTTTGATGCTATCAGCAGAGACTCCCATGTGGTTCCTTCTTGGCACTCTCCATCACTAATCATTACAAAAATTTTACCTTTCTTTTTTTTTAATTTATTCGCAAATGCCATACCTGTTGCTATTGGCAAACCGTGTCCAAGACTTCCAGTTGTACAAAAAATACCATTTTTTTCGTCTAACTCTAAGTGGGTAGTAATTTTCGGTTTTAATTTTTTCTCCCTTAACAGAATGCAAAGAGGAAAAGATGCGTGTGATTTACTCAAAATAAATTTATCATTTTTTTTTAATATTTTTTTATAAAGACTTAAAATTATTTCAATCATCGAGAAACTGCCGCCCAGGTGGGCCTCACCTTTTTTTATGAACATTAGAAGAGTTTGTTTCCTTAGCTCTAAAGCTTGTAATTTTAATTTTTTAATTGATATCATATTAAAATGTGTAGTAATAATTTTTAATTTATAATATTTCTTTTTTGGTAAATTTAAATCTAATGTATTGTGATATCATATGCATTAAAGACGAAAATATATCTTCATTTATTCCATAGTTTTTACAATTTAAATTAAGATGAATTAAATTTTTATGTTTTTTAACTTTATCTTTAAATCCTGTTATAAAAATAATTTTTACTTGTATTTTTTTACAATAATCAATTAAATTTAAAATATTTTTTGAATTGCCAGAGCATGAAAATGCAAACACTAAATCATTTTTTGAAATATAATTATCAATCTGATGTCGAAATATTTCTTCAAATTTAATATCATTGGAAATAGCAGATATAATTTCAGGTGAGGAGCTTAAAGAAATAATTTTAGGTTTTAACTTTCTTTTACTTGAATTTTTCACTCCTTTATTAAAATCACAATAAAAGTGATTTGCTATAGCAGCCGATCCACCGTTTCCAGCAACAAAAATCTGATTGTTTTTTTTTATTTTATCAAAAATTAAATTAGAGATTTTTTCTAATTTTTTGAAATCTATGGAATTTAAGGTCTCAAATAATCTTACACTATAATCTTGAAAAAATTCTTTTTGATCATATTTTTTTTTATTTGGAAAGGTAATAACTTTGTTTTTCATTTTTCACTAATTAGATATCAGAACTAATAATAAAAAAAAAGAAATTAAATTATGATTAAAATAATTTATTTAACAAATTAAATAATTTAAACTTTCAATTATTATTGTTAATTTTGCTTAAAAATAAATCTCCTCCACTTTTATAATTCCAATTATTTTTTTTACAAATTTCAATTATATCTTTATAAAAATATTTATTTTGCTTCTCAAACAATCTTTTGTAAATAAATTTCTTTTTTATTTTTTCATAAAATAAAATTTCTCTTAAGAAGATACGTATTTCGTTAAAAATATATTTAAAAACATTTACAAAAGGAATGATTCTTTTCAATTTATTTAAAATTTTACTGTCTTTTATTTTCATATTTTTTGTGTGTGTAAATTTATAAATACAATTAGATTCTTTGTCATGCTCACTTGAAAAAATTAATTTATAGTTATACTTCTCCAAAATTTTTATTATTTCTCCCCATTTTGTCTTTTGATATCCTGTGGAATTTACCAAAATATCTGGATATTTAAGATGTTTAGTTTTACTTAAAAAACTTTTCAGAGAAGTAGGTGACATTTCACAAATCATGTGATTCATTGTTACTAAGTCACACTCTATATCATATTTTTCTATATTTCTAAAAGTCCACCAAGGAATATGATTTATCTTTTTTTCATCGTTTTCAATTTTGTTTGAATGAATTGTCTCGTTATTAACTTTAAAAATTTCAAAAAGAAATGATTGATAAATATAATAAGGTTGAAAAATATCTGTTGTATACACAGTTTTCCCAGAGAAATTTAGAATTAAAGATAAATAACCTGATCCTCCACCAATTTCTAAAATATTTTTTTTATCTTTTGCAAATAAATTAATTATTCTATTTTGATAAATATGGGTAAATAATGAGTTTATGGGTATAAATTTATTATTCCAACTTGAATTATATTCATCAATTCTATTCGATATTTTAATAAAATAATTCAATTCTTCATCAGTTAAGCCATTACATTGATCATCTATAATTTTTTTTCCTCTTAAATCATGTTCATTATCACAACAATTAGAAAGTTCGTCAAAACCATTGATTTTAAAATATGATCCTATTTGCATTAAAACAATTGGTTTTAATGATGATCTTTCAATAAATGATATTTTTTTTTCTTCCTCTTTTTCTCTTTCGTCGTAAATTTTAATTAAGTCGTTAATCTGTTTATTTATCATCAATATAATTTTTTTTAAATTTATCTGATAACTCATAAAGTTCTTTATTAGGGTAAAGAAATATATCTAAATGAGATTCTAATATGTTTGTTTTTGCTAATTCATAGAGTCTTGATGGTTTTCTTTTTTCAAAAAAGTTTTTGTTTAAACATTTATTTCTTATTCTATTAAATTCAATTATATTTTTTTTATGTTTTTCAGAAATTTCACTTTTTGATATAACTGCTTTTGTTAATTCTAAAATTTCGTTTTGATCATTTTCTACAAAAATATACTTTCGCTGATTTTCAATATCACTATCTAAAACATAATTATTACTATAAATTTCATCCAATGACATAAATCTTCCTAGTTCAACATCAAATACTTTTTTAAAAATACACCAATTATCATATGAAAAACTTGTGTTCAAATAAAGAAAGTCTCTAGAATTTGATATAATCTTCTTTAGATCAAATAATTCTGCACAAATACTGTGACTTCCTGATGTTCCAAAATAAAATTCCGAATTATTTAAAATTTTTTTTGAAAAATCATAAAACTCTTTTGATTTAGTTAAATCTAAATAATTTGGATCATTATAGATAAACTCTTTCATTAGTGGCTCTCCTATTCTCACAACATAAAAATCATTTTCTATTAGAAATTTAATTGCAATTTTATAATTATTTATTTCTGCTGAGGCTGTACTAGTGATTTTCTTTACCTTATCATAATTATTATCTTTTACACAAAATGAAATAATTTTTTTATTTATATTTTTAATTTCTTCAATTGTATCGGAAGATAAAATTTTTTTACTAATTTTTTGTTTATAAACAAGATTTATATTATTAATATTATAATTATTTATATCATCAGAAAAACCAATACGATAAAATAAAATGCTTTCGTGATTTTTAAAACCAAAAAGTTTTATTAGTAAACCTCTTAATTTTATTTTTATTAATAATAGATTTAAGTTTAGCCAAAAAGTAAATATTATAGAATATAATTTTTCAATAAAACTAAGACTTAAGAAAAGATTAAATATTAGATGATAATCAAATTTTTTTGCACTTCTTTTGTAATGTTTAAAATAGTCAAAAAATGGAATTGCCAATATTAATTTTTTATTGGTAAAATTCTTTAGTTTTACGCCCCATAAAAAGCTTTCAAAAAAACCTCCAAAGGAATGTATCTTAGGCGTAAATATAAAAAAATTCTTTTTATAAAAATAATCTTCTAGGAATTTTTTCATTATAAAATTTGAATTATATTCGATGCTAAGTTGTTTAATATATTAATTTATAGTAAATAGAAAGGTCTATTTCTTTAGAATATATTTATGAAAAAAATAAAATTATGTTTTGATCTAGATGGTGTAATTTGCACTACAGTTAAAAAAAACTATAGAAAATCAAAACCAAAAAAAAAAATAATAAAACTTATCAATGAGTTATCAAAAAAATATATCATAATAATTTTTACAGCAAGATACATGGGTCGAAATAATGACAATGTCAGATTGGCAAAAAAACAAGGATATGATTTTACTTTTAAACAATTAAAAAATTGGAAAATTGATTTTGATAAGCTCGTATTTGGGAAGCCTTCTTATGATTTTTATGTTGATGATAAAGCCTATGGGTACGATAAAAATTGGTATAAAAATTTAAGAAAAAATATTAAATTTTAATATATGTTTCTCTAATTAAAGTTAATTTCAACAATATGTTGAAAAATGCGACCTTTTTTTTCTAAAATTATAATAGAATTTAATAAATCAATATAAAATTGAATTTTTATTTATTGCAATTACGACCATTTATTTTATTAATTACGAACTTAAGTAAATAAAGATTAATTATGTCAAATAAAAAAAAATTAAATATTATGTTTGGCGACTTTGGTTATTTTAATCGTCATACAAGATTCTCAAGATATACACCTTTGGGCATAGGATATATAGCACAATATGCCAAACAAAAATTTGGCAATGAAGTTGATGTCTCTTTGTACAAAGAAATCGATAAATTTTTTGATAAAGCAAAAGAAAGAGCACCTGATGTTGTTGGTCTAACATGTTTTTATTGGAACAATAATCTTAATCAATATGTTGTAAAACTTTTACGTGAAATGTACGGCAATGAAGTAACAATTATTTTAGGTGGACCAAGCATTGATAGTGAGACCAATCAACAAAAACTTTTTCTTACTAAATCATTTCCACAAGCAGATGCAATTGTTATTAATGAAGGTGAAATAGCATTTAGTAATATTATAGAAAAAATTTTGAGTAATAAAAAAACAGTTTATGATGGACCAATTGATGGACTATCTTTTTTAAATGATGGAAATTTAGTATCAGGAAAACCAATAGGCACAAGTACGGATATAAGTAAACTTGGCTCACCATATTTAACAGGTTTATTAGATGACTTTATGCATTCAGATTTTCAACCTTTAATACAAACTTCACGATTTTGTCCTTATACCTGCGCCTTCTGTGTTTCTGGAAAAAATAGAGGAAAGCTAAGAGGCTTTCCACTAGAACAAGTAAAAGATGAACTGCATTACATATCAAAAAAATATGCTGATAGACCTCACCATACTTTATATGTAGCTGATGAAAACTTTGGAATATTGAAAAGGGATGTTGAAATTGCAAAAATAATTAAAGAATGCAATCAAAAATATGGATACCCACAAGGAGTATTTTTTTACAATGATAAACGTTTTACAGAAACGTCAAGAAATGTAATTGAAGTTTTAGGTAAAATGACAAAAACAGGACTTACTTTGTCTTTGCAAACAGAAAATCCAGAAACACTTAAAGCAATTAATAGAAGAAATGTTTCAGATGAAGAAATAGATGATGCTTTATCTTGGGCTAGTAAATTAAATATACCATCTACTACTGAATTAATTTTTGGCCTTCCATTTGAAACAAAAGAGAGTTTTATTGATCTTTTGGATAGATCGACAAAGCGTGGCTTTGACTCAATAATGTGCCATGTTCTTTTTATAATGGATGGAATTGAATTGAATAGACCTGCGGTTAGAGAAAAATATACTATTAATACTAAATTCAGACCTTTAGCTGCTGGCTATATGTCTCATAATGGAAATTTTATTGCAGAACATGAAGAGGTAGTTGTTTCATCAAAAACATTTTCATATGAAGATTTTATCGAAGTTAGGTGTTTAAATTTTATGTTCTATTCAGTATTTGATTTAGGTTTTCAAAAATGGTTCTTTCAATTTATAAAACATAGCAGCCAAATTACTTTATCAAAAATTTTCTCGCAATTTATGAAACCTGATAAAAATCTTGATTGGCCAAAAGAATATTTAAAATTTGTTGATGATTTTAGAAATGCGGTAGAAGGCGAACTGTATAATACACGTGAAGAGCTAGTCGCAGATTTAAAAAGAATATATGAGGAAAATGGTAATGATGTAGGTAAAACAACTAGAATAAATATAGATTATGGTGCGAGACTAATTTATATGGAAAATAAATGGGTCAAGCAGGTTTTTCTTAAACATTTGAAAAGTATTGTAGGAGAAAATTTATCTAAGGATGACTTTAATTTGGCGGAATCTTTAATTGATTTGGGTACTTTAGAAAGAATAAACTTTGAAGAATTTAATAAAAATCAAAATAGTAAAGAGTTAACTTTAGCATATGATATTCTAGAGTGGAAAAGAAATAAATTTAAAAAACCTATTTATAATTACAAGATAGAAAATCGTAGAGTAAAATTTTTACTAGATGAAAGAAGATCATTACAAATAAAAAGTCTTCTTGAAAGTTCAGATAATAAGATAGATTCTGATCTTTATACTGTAGCTTTAGAGATGGTTAAGCCTAGAGCAAACCTTCTTCATTTATTAAGTTTATAATTAAAAAATACTTTCATAATTTAAATAAATAAATTAGTTAATATTAATATTTTAAAAATGAATAAACAATTTTTTAAAGATAAACTTCTTAATTCTGATGATGTAAATGAGCTTAGAAATGAACTTTCTAAATTTAGTAAAGAAAGTTTATTACAAAATAACGAAATTTTACAATCAGAAGACATTATTCTTGTTAAAAAAAAAATATTAAATCAAAATCTTTTAAATATTCTTCAGAAAAATCTCGACGAAAAAGAATTTTATTTTTTAAATAAAATTAAGATCCAAAAAAATAAAAGAGAGTATGGAAGCACTTGGCACAGAGACTCAGGTAGACCACATCAATATAAACTTATATCCAAAAAAAATAATTTATACATGAAATTAGGAATCTATTTGCAAAAAAACGATAAAAATTTTGGGGGAGGGATTGATGTAATCACACCTCTTAAAAGAAGCTTACTAAACCACTATAATATATTTTCAAATTTAATAAGAAGAATTTATTATTCTTTCAAAATAAGAAATGATCAAAATTTTTTGAATATCAATTCTGGTGAAATAGTTGGTTTTGGTGGCTTAGTATTTCACAGAACAACTCCGACAAAGGTCGAAAAAAATGTTGAGCTCGATGATAGATTTACATTTTATCTACTAATTATTAATAAAAGTTTACTGTATGATACAATTTCAATTTATAATAATTTAAATTCATCTGATGCAATTGATATTGATAGCAACCTCGAAAAAATTTCATATAATGATTGTGAGTTTAAGGTTTGTAATACAAAATTGAGTGATGCTTTGGAAGATATACTAAGCGATTAAGACTTAATTATACAATGCTGAAAATTTGTTGTAAAATTCCTCATAACTAAGCTTTTCTGCGATTTGACCATTTTTTAAAATATATATTTTATCACAAATTTTTAATGGCTTCATCTTGTGAGTTATCATTATAACTGTTTTATTCTTTTTAGTTTGCAATTCTTTTATATTGTTTAGCACATGGTCCTCGATTTCAAAATCTAATGAATTAGTAAACTCATCTAGAATTAATATCTCTGGATCTCGATAAAGCAACCTGCTCAATGCAATTCTTTTAATTTGACCACCAGATAAAAAATTTCCCTTCTCTCCGACATATGTATTTATTCCATGAGGAAGACTTTTTATTAAGTCACCTAATCCCGAGTAAACTATTGCATTATTTAAGTTCTCTTTATTAATATTGTTATCTTCATTTAAAAAAATAATATTATTTTTTATAGTTTCATCTATTAAATAATTTTCTTGTGATAACAATCCAATCTTCTTCTGCCAATTTTTATTGTCTGAACTAATTATTTTAGAGTCCACTTCCATACAACCTTTTTCTAATTTTAATAGTCCACAGATTATATTAACCAAAGTTGTTTTCCCTGAGCCTGACTGTCCTACAAAAGCAACAGTTTCTCCTTTAGCTATTTCTAAATTTATATTTTTTAAAATATTAATATTTTTATCATAGCTAAAGTTTAAATCTTTGATTATAATTTTTTTTTCAAAATTAATTTTTATTTCGTTTTCATCTTCAGGATCTATTTTGTAACTATCTTGATATTTCTTAAGCTTATCAAACTCATTATTTAAATGAAGCACTGAAGGATAAGAGGCTCTGAGATTTGTTACGTAAGATCCAAATTTTGAAAAAATAGGCAGAAGTCTTACTCCAGCAATAATATAAAGACTTAAAACACCAATTGTTTCTGCATTTTTGGAAGAAACTATAATAGTAATTACTGTTAAAGCCACGATAACAAATGCTAATTCAAAAAAAATAGAGGGCAATCCTTGAATAATATTTCTAATTTTTTTTGAATTTTCAAACAAAACAACGTGATTTAAAAATTTATTTAAGACGAAATACTCTTTTCTGCTGACCTTTACCTCTTTTATACTGCCTAATGATTGATTTATCCATTTAAAAAGATTTCTTTTGGAAATTAATAATTTTTCTCCAATTATTTTTAATTTTTTCTTAAAAAATAAGAAATAAGAAATTAGAAGAGCCAAAAGCAATGTAATAGCTACTAAGGTTGAGATAAAATCAACAAAAAGTAAGAGAAGAAAAATTGATAAAAATAATAGAAAATCTTTTCCAAATTTAATTATTAAAAAAAAATTAGAAATATAATCTTGAGCCTCATTATCTATATTACGAATTATATCAGATGAATTATAAAGATTTATTATTTGGAACGGTGACTTAGTATAAAGTGAAAAAAAAAGTTTCTTCAGTGTGTAATTCAAATTAGCTCTAAAACTTGCCTCAAACCAAACCAACATAAAAGTTAATATATTTTTGAAAACAAATAAGATTATAAGTACTAATGCACCATAAGTGGCAATATTTTCGTAACCAATTTTATTCAGAATAGGATTAATAAAACCAAAGGGTAATAATTCTAGAGCATTAGGATCAATTAAAATACTTATAAAAATAGGTATAAGTGCAATTCCAACAGTCTCAAAAAATATTGCTATTACATTAAGAAAAATTAAAAATAATATTTTATAGTTATGTTCAGATGATAATAATCGAGTATATTTTTCCATTATAAATAATTTAGCTTGAATGTCATTGCTATAAAATTGTATATACTTTAAAGATAATATATTAAAATAGAAATATCGAACAACTTATTTAAATAATGAAAAAAAAAAATAAAAAAAAGATATTTTTAATCGCAGAAATAGGCATTAATCACAACGGTTCCGTAAAATTAGCAAAAAAATTAATTGATAGAGCAAAACTAGCAGGATTTGATGCTGTAAAATTTCAAAAAAGAACACCAGATATATCAACCCCTGATTCAAAAAAAAAAACTCTTAGAGAAACTCCTTGGGGATTTATAACTTATTTAGATTATAAAAAAAAAATAGAATTTGGGAGAAAGGAATATGATGAAATTGACCTTTATTGTAAAAAAATAAAAATTCCATGGTTCGCTAGTCCCTGGGACCTCCCAAGTTTGAATTTTCTAAAAAAATATAAATTAAAATACATGAAAATTCCATCTGCTATGTTAACAAATACAAAACTGGTTGAAGCGATATCTAAGTTAAAAATAAAAACTTTTATCTCTACAGGAATGAGTACTTTGAAAGATATTGATAAAGTTTATAAAATATTTAAAAAAAACAATTCAAATTTTATGATCATGCACACTGTCTCCACATATCCTTGTCCAGATAAAGATTTAAATTTAAGCTTAATAAAGGTGTTAAAAAAAAGGTATAATTGTAATATAGGTTATTCAGGTCATGAAGTGTCTGTAAGCCCATCTTTAGTAGCAGCATCATTTGGTGCAGAGGCGATAGAAAGACATGTGACATTAGATAGAACAATGTGGGGAACCGATCACTCAGCCTCACTAGAACTACCGGGAATGACACAATTATGTACGTTAATAAGAAAATTTGAATTATATAGCGGCGATGGAGTCAAAAAAATCTCTAGAGAAGAAAAAAAGAAACTTCAAGATCAAAAATATTGGTGAAAAGAAATAAAATTATATGTCTAATTCCTGCCCGTTCTGGCAGTACAAGAATTAAAAATAAGAATATAGTTAAAATAAAAAATAAGCCTATGATACAATATTCTCTTAATGCTGCTTTAAAATCTAAATTAATTAGTAAAATTTATGTTGCCACAAATTCAAAAAAAATAAAAAATTCAATAAAAATTTTTAATCAAAAAAAAATTAATATTATAAGCAGATCAAAACAAAGCGAGACACAATATGCAAAAACAGAGGTATTGCTAAATGAATTTTGCAAAAATTATGATTTCGATATTTTAGTGTTGCTTCAAATTACGAATATATTTATTACCTCAAAAATTTTAGACAATGCATTAAAAAAATTTATTTTATCTAAAGCTGACGGGTTAGTATCAGTAATAAAATTTGTAAATTTTGTATGGAAAAAAAATAAAAATTTTATCAAACCTTTTAACTATAATCCTAAAAAAAGACCAAGAAGTCAGGAATTTAATAATTTTGTGTTGGAGAATGGATCTTTTTATATCTTCAGAAGAAAAAAATATTTAAAGCATCAAAATAGAATTCATGGAAAAATAACTTTTTTTGAAATGCCAAAAAAATCTTATTTTGATATAGATACTAAAGAAGATTTAAAAATCGTTAAAAGCCTATAAAATGATATTATTAGTATGTGATCACGTAAAAAGAGAAATACATAATTTAAGAACTCTTAAGGACAATTTAAATAAATTAAATATTAAAGCTAAAATAATTAACAAACATAGCATTTTAAGAGCATATAATTATTATAAGCCTAAAATAATTGTATTTCCACATGCTAGACTATTTTTAGCAGATACAATTAACAGACTTCATAAAAAAGTTAAATTGATCCTAATTCCCTCTGAACATTGTGCACTACGTGTAGATTTTATAAAGCTGCACTATTGTGGATACTTGAAAGGTTACAATATTAAAAGTTCCCATAATAAAATGGATTATATTTTCGTACAAGGACCATTTATAAAAAACCATTTAATCAAAAATAATTATATAGATAAAAAAAAAATTATAGTATCAGGCCACCTTCACTATGATTTTTGGTCAGACGCGAACCGCAATGTTAGTAATAAAAGAGAAAAATTGGGTATTGCTTTAACAAATGTATTAATAACAAGAAGGCAGGATAATAAAAATTTTTTAAAGTCTCTTTATTTACTCAATAACGATATAATTTTTGTGAAAAACTATTGGCGTTTATTACAGTTGAATTATGACTTTTATTATCTTTGTTTAGTTTTTGATGTTATTAAAAACTTAATTAAAAATTTTAAAATATCTCTAAGATCTCATGTAGTAGATGTTGAGTCAAAATTCAATTTTATTAAAGATGAAAATTTTTCACAAAGTAACAACGAGAATTCTCACGAATGGATTAAAAAACAAGATATAATAATTTCTTCTGTGAGTTTTATGAATATAGATGCATACGTTTTTAAAAAACCACACATATCTCTTGTAAACTTAATACCTAAAGAGTTTATATTTAAGGCTTATAAGTCATTTACTTATAGAGTATTTAGGGAACCAAATTCTTTTAAACCAAAATCAATAGCAGAGCTTTGCGATAAAATAAAAAAAATAAAATTCAAAAAAAATAAAGTTTTAGATAATAAGCTTAAAACATTTTACAATTATCCTTATAAACAGAAACCTTCTGATATTATGGCTAATAAATTAAATGATATATATTTAAATAGTAATCCTAAATTTAAATATGTTGATCTTAAAAAAGATAGAATATTTTATAGCTTATTTGGAAATTCTTTAGGCTCATTTATTGTTTATCAATCGTCTCAATTTATTAATTTTATAAAGTATAGAAAAAATTCAAAAAATTGGTATTTTGATTTTTTCTTTAAATAACATTATTTAATTAATGTGAGCCTGTAATGATTTCCTTCGCCAATCGCGTCAATATAGCTTTGAGTCTCATTAATTTCTTTTAATATTTTGCTAAAGTAATCAGCTTTATCATTAAATTCTCTAAAGAAAAAATAGTCAATCATATCAAGTCCAAATGTTTCTAATTTTTTAACTCTAAAATTAGTTTTTTTTGCAAGATAATTAATTGATTTTTTGTTAAAGAAATTTAAATGCTCATATGGATAAACCAAATTATGTTTGCCACCCATAAGTTTAAAGCTTAAAGAGTTTATGTTTGGCATATAGCTGATTAAGATACCTTTTTTTTTTAGTTTTTTATTAGCTATCCTTACAAATTTTTGCGGATCAACTACGTGCTCCAAAACATCAAACATTAATATTAAATCGTAGGTATTATTTTTTTCATCATTAATAGAATTATTATTTACGTTTAAATTTATACTTCTCGCGTACTCCAGTTGACGTGGATCAACTTCAATTCCTTTATAATTAATTTTTCTTTTATGTAACAATTTTAAAAATTCTCCTGATCCACTACCAATTTCAAGTATTTTGATTTTTTTAAATTTTTTGAAATTTTGTTTAATACAATATCTAAATCTTTCTTCCAAAAGTCTTTCCCTATATTTTGAATTTTTCTTCTTAGATATAGAGTGATAATTTTTTGAGTAATCTTTATATATAATGTCTGTATAATTTTTTGTATTTAGGACATCAATATTAGGACTTACCAATCCACAATTTCGACATTTAACTAATTTATATTTCTTACTGACTTCAATAAATTTTAATTTTTTATCCATGGATTTACATAAGTAACAAGGGAATTTACTACTGGTTAAAAATTTTTTAAATTTTTCAAGTATTTTTACACGTTCGGAAGATATCTTATGATAAAAGTTTTTTCCTCTAAGTTTATATGGATCAATCATCTAAATAATACAAAAATTATATAAATTATACTTTAAAAGCATCAAGTCTACTCATTTCCTTTTTCCCAAAATTTGTGTTCGAATTTATTCTTTTTAATACGCCGACCGACTCGAAGGTTAAAACTATTGATACTCTTGGTATTTTAGTAAGTTTATATCCTGAATGAAGACCGTGAGTATCAAATATAGATATTCCTCCCTGTTTACCAACTATTTTTTTTAATTGTTTTTTTTTAGAATAAGTATCAAATCTAGTATCTTTATAGTTATTCCAAAATTTAATTTTTTTATGTGATCCTATTTGGTAAAGAATAGGTTGGTTATTTTTATTGTTCTTACTTAACCAAATGTAAATTTTAATTCGATTTTCCTTTGAGTCATGATGTGGTTGCCATGAATCTTTTTTGCTTACTTTCTTTCCAAGAAAAAGTACCGCATTATCATAACAAATAATATTTTCACCAAGATATGTTTTAATTAAATCAATAATTTCTTTTTTTTTTAATAAAATTAAAATATTTTTTAAATCATTTTTATCTAACAATTCATATTTTGAGACAAAGTTCCAACCATTTTTCAATTTATCTCTATATTTTTTTAATAATTCCTCAGAGTATTTAATGCTAAAAATATTATTAATAGAAACGAAACCATTTTTAGAAAGGCTAGAAATATTTTTTTTATTATGTT
>MDSZ01114124.1_pt1 | contig 26469 bp, 29 predicted proteins | sample 811201 | NCBI WGS metagenome assembly MDSZ01 (sample SAMN05326647, study PRJNA326480) | marine metagenome | isolation source: seawater | place: Indian Ocean: North | collected 2010 | reverse complement strand
GCTGAAGGACTTAACTTCCGAGTTCGGAATGGGATCGGGTGTGGCCCCTTCGCAATAATCACCAGGCAGAGCTTTATAGTATTTTTAAGGTAACAAGTAAAGGGTAGATTATTAGTGTGATTATTGTATTTGGTGGGCGTGATAAGAATTGAACTTATGGCCTCTACGATGTCAACGTAGCGTTCTACCACTGAACTACACGCCCAATTTAATATTAAAAATTTTTTTTATATAAAACTTAATTTTTAGTTTAAATAATAGAATATTTATTGATTTGAAAGAGAAAGATTTAAATTTTTTCTTTTTTTTATTAATTTGAAGCCAACTCGATAATTCACTTATATAAACATCTGTTTTCTTAGAGGAAAAATTATCACCATGCAATCTGTATACAGCTAAAGGTTGTTGAAGAGCTTTAATTTTATGACTTAAACTTAAATTAATAAAATAATCAAAGTCACCTATCACATTATAGGAATTATTAAATTTTCTATTTTTAAAAATTTCTCTATTAACCAACACAGTTAATATACCAATATCATAGCTATTAAGTAACTCTTGGGCAATAAAACCTGAGCTTAATTTTTTAGAAAATTTTTTAAACTTTTTTTTTGTATCATTAAAAAGAACATAATAATTTGTGTATAAAAGTTTAACAGATGAATCTTTAGATATTTCTTTAATTTGCATCTCCAATTTTTTTTTCATCCAGGTATCATCCACATCTAAAAAACAAATATATTTTCCTTTGCATCTTTTTATTGCAAGATTTCTGGCATTGTACAAATTATTAAAAGTTTTCGACTTAAATATTTTAATTCTCTTGTCTTTATGTTTTTTTATTATTTTTAAGCTTTTATCTGTTGAGCAATTATCCCAAAAAATTAATTCCCAATTTCTATAAGTTTGATCAATTATACTTTTTATACATTGGCCGAGGTATCTTTCACCATTGAAACAATTTACAATTATGCTCACTAAAGGAGATTTTCTATTCATTAATTTTTAAATTTTAAGTAATTTGAATAAAACTTATTAGATCTTTTTAATTATTCCTCTAATATAACAATTATCACCTGTATTATTTACAAACCAATTCATTCGGCTATCATCCCTAAAACTACTAATCTTAATTAAATCTTGTCTTAATTTTATAATTTTATAAGGAATAATTTTTTTTAAAATTCTTTTGATTTTTGTTAAGGAAATTATTGAGTTTTTGCCTTTATAATAACTGTCTTGAGAAATTTTTTGGAAATAATGATCCTCTTTAAAAGTATATGCCGAATAAGAAAAATTAATAAATTTAAAACCGTGAATTTCTAATAATTTTTCAAAACTTTTTTTTGTATAAAATAACAAATGAGGTCCATCATAAGGCCTGCCTGCCCAATATTCTTCTGGACAATTTGGTACCTCAAAAAATATATATCCATTTGGATTTAAAAGTTTCTTAAACTTTTCAAATACAGAGTTAACACTTGATAGATGTTCTAAAGAATGAGTTGTAATAATTAGATCAAATTTTTTATCAACTTTGCTAAAATCTTTTATATTATTGTACCCTCTATCTTCTAAAATTTTTTCACAATAACTATCATTTTCGGTACAATATAGTTTGATATGAGGAAATTTCTTTTTTAAAGCATAACCTAAATCTCCATCACCACCACCAAAATCGTATATTGTTTTAACATTTTTAACATCAATCAAACTTGTTAGATATAAAAGATAACTTAAATTTTTATCTTCTAAGTAATGTTTTTTTTGGTCTTCATAATTTGGACTTACTAAATATGGAGGTCTACCTTCAGACCTATAAACTTTTTCATAAAATTCATTCAATTTTTGTTCATTCGGCATTGGATTTACAAATGCAAAATCACAAGAACTACATCTATATATTTTGGCATTTTTAAAGAATTCATGGTCTTCTTTTATTTCAAGCAAATATTCACTTAAAAAATTTACATGTTCACTTTTTTGGCAAATCAAACAACTAATCATAAATTTATTTTATTCTCTTGAGTTTTTTTTGTAATTTTTGAGTTAGTAAAAATTTATTTTTATTTACTGACTTTTTATTAACCATATCTAAATCTTTTATATTATCTATTGAGTGCCAAAATCCAGTAATTTTTTCCAAATTACAAAAATATTTCTTAATCATAAGTGGAAAAAAAGTTTGTTCAAAATTTTCATTATTCTTATAAACTCGTGCAAACTTTTTAAGTATATTTGTTTTAATAATCGACATGCCGCAATAATTATAAGCTTTATATTTTTTTGAGCCTCTAATTGATAGACTATCGTACACTAAATTTCTCCGAAAATCTTTGATTTTACCTAGTTCAGTCCCAATTGTTCCGTATTGGTAAGTGATCTCCGAAGATAAAAAAGTTAATTCAAAATTTTTTTTAGTATGATTGTTGTAAATTGATTTAATGTTTAAATCGAAAATGGCGTCTCCATTTAAAAGTAAAACATTTTTTGTTTTAATTCTTTTAATAACCTTCGCAATTCTAAAACCTATATTGCTATTTTTGCCTGTTTCAACGCAATCGATTTTTAAGTTAAATTTTTTTTTCTTAACAAAATTTTTGATTACGTTGCCCTTGTAACCAGTTGGTAAAATTAAATGGCTAAATTTGTTTTTAGAAAGAATATTAATAATATACCATAAGATTTCTTTCTTCTGCACCTGTACTAATGACTTTGGCAACCTTTTGCCTAATACACCTAAACGACTACCCTTTCCTCCACAAAGAATTATCGCAGCTTTATCTTCTTTTAATGTTTTTTTAATTTCCATACAGATCTTTTATCAGATACATGAGTCGAGAAAAAAACTTTTTTGTTTGCTGTTAGTTTTCCCTTGGCTTTTAATTTTTTCCATATCTTCGCTGCAAATTTAAATACTGTCATACTTTTATTTGAGGAAACATGATAAATTTCAAATCTCTTTGTTTTTTTTTTAAAATAGCAAGCATTAAGTAATATCTTTGATGCATAGCTCGAATCGGTAAAATCTCTAAATTCTAAGGGATTTTTAATGAAAAAATTTTTTCCATCTGTAGCTGCCTTTTTTAAGGAAGGATATAATCTATATTTTTTTTCATCAGAACCATAAATGGGAAACATTCTCATAACCCTAAATTTGCAATTTTTATAATCTTTGTTGTCTGAGAATTTTTTTATAAAATCAGTAAATTTTGCCTTACTAACTGAGTAAGAATTTTTTGGTTTTCTTTTAAATTTTCTACCTATTTTTTTAATTTTTTTTGAAGAATGGCCGTATTCAGAGGAAGTGCTTATAATCAAAAATTTTTTACATCCGGCTTGAATTGCATTTTTAATAAATGTGATAGAGTCATATACATTAGTTTTAAATATCTCTTTTCTGGTAGTTGCATCAGGCTGAACTCCTGCTGCCGCAAGATGGACCACGACATCTGTATTTTTTAAATACTTAGACCAGTTATCATTTAAATTTCCAACAAGATTTATTACTTTCGAATTTAAATTTTTATGTTTTCTTCTATTAAGTGAATAAATAAAATTATTTTTTTTTGTTGCTTGTTTGATAAAAGATTTTCCAATAAATCCTGAGCCTCCTGTTACAAATATTTTCATTTTAATTTTTAAAAAATCTTTTTAAATTCCTAAATAAATAATAAAAACTAGATAAATAAACATTAGGAAAATAAAGATTAAAAATAATATTTTTTTTAATGTCTAGATATTGTAAACCGCTCTTTTTCCCTCCAATCAAAATCTTCACAAAATAATTTGCAAAATTTCTTAATGAATAATTTTTACACAATAAATATTTTGTCAAAGGCATTCCAATTGATCTATAAAAATCTAGAAGCTCTGGTATTCTTACAATTTCGACAAATTCATAAAGACTATACCACTCTCTCTCACCTATTAGATTTATGCTTTGTGGTTCTACACAGATATAAGCATTTGAATTTTTAAAAGCACTAGATAAAACTTTTGGATGAGTGCATGTATTATCAAAATTTGACCAAAGATTAACGTCAGTTATCTGCTGCTTATTAAGTACATGTACGTGTTTTAGCCATTGCTCTCTATTAAAAACACTAAGAAAAATACCTATTAAGAAATCCCAAGATACTTCTGGATCAATAACATCCCAAAATTTACATTTTTTATCACTTTTTATATTACATATACTCTTTAAATTTTTAAAATTTATTTTTTCTACATTTACTGGATTACTAAATTTTTCCAATAATTTTGAATTTAAAAAATAAGAATTTAAGAAAAAATATTCTACATCTGGATTTTTATAAATTAGGTTTTTTATAGTTAATAAAGTATCAGGCAATAGTAAGTCATCATTTCCAATCAACCATGCAAATTTACCACTAGCCATGTTTACAGCTTGAATGGCATTTAATGAAAAGCCTAAATTTTTTTTATTTTTGATAAGTTTAATATTAAGTAAATTTTGATAATTTTTTACTAACTTTTCTACATCATAATCTGAATTATTGTCAGAAATACAGACTTCAAAATTAAAGTCTTTTACTTTTTTTGATGAAATTAAAATTGAGTTCAAACAATTATTTAAGTGTACCTCTCTTTTATAGGTAGGAATACAAATTGAAAATAACATTTAATTTTAATAACTGTAGGATAATGGTTTAAAAGAAGCTTTTAAATATTTTTTATAGTTCATTTTATCAACGATATGAAATTTAGGTAGTAAAAAAATTAAACTTCCTCCACTTTTAATAAAACTTACTTCCTGATTTATTACTTCTTTTCTAAAAGGCCAAATTAGAACTAAAAGAAAATCTGGTTTTAAAACTCGCATTTTATTTTTAGATATAATCTTAATATTTGATCCTGGAGTATATTTATTAAATTTAAATTTATTAGCATCACATATATAAGAAATATCTTTATTGGAGATACTGCAATAATTTAAAACAACATTGCCTTTGGTTGATGCTCCATAACCAATAATTTTTTTTTGTTTATATTTTTTGAGAAATTGTGAGATATCTTTTTTAATTTTTTTTATTCTGCTATTAAATTTTTTAAAAGAATTTTCAGTAATTTTATTTTCATCATTTAAAATTTTATTTATTTTGTTTTTGGACTCTTTAAATTTTGAGTCGATTTTAGCACAAGTAACTTCAATACTTCCGCCATTTATTTCATTAAGTTTAGCATCTATAATTTTTAGGTTATTTTTTTTTGCAATTTTTTTAAAAGTTTTTAAACCATAATATGTTACATGTTCATGGCAAATTTGATCAAATGTTAAATTTTTTAACATTAGGGGAAGATATGAAAACTCTAAAATCCAGATACCATTTTCATCAAGTAAATTGTAAATATCTTCACAAAATCTGTTGGGATTCTCTATATCATAAAAAATTGCAAAAGATGAAATCATATCAAATTTTAAATTAGATTTTCCCTTTTTTTTAAAAAACTTAAAAATATTTTTTTTGGAAAAAAACTCATCAATAGTAAAAATATTTTTATCGTAATATTTTTTAAACTTTTGGATTGATGGATCTATACCGACTTTAAAAGTTTTTTCAGAAAAAAAATTTAAAAAAGTTCCGTCATTGCTTCCTACATCAAGAACTCTATTACAATTTTTTTTATTTTTTTTAATTGAATGGTATTTATCTTTTAAGTGGGAGATCATTAATTTACTAATACCAGATCTGTATCCATAACTTGATCCATACATTTGACTTAATGGTGCTGTTTTTCCTAATTGAATTAAGCTACAATCTTTGCATTTAAATAAATCTAATGAATATTTTTTTTCATTAAATTTTTTTCTGATATTAAATTTACTACTAATAGGTTGACTGCCTATTGAAACTATCTTTTTTAATTTTGAAGAATTACAATTTCTGCAAAACATTTTTTTTTAATTCTTTTTCTAAAATTTCTTTGTCCCTTAGTGTATCCATGCATTGCCAAAATCCGTTATGTTTATAAGCGTGGAGTTCACCTTTTTTACTTATCTTTTGCAACGGCTCTCTCTCTAAGTATGTCTTGTCACTTTTTAAATAATTAAAAATTTTACTTTCAAAAACAAAAAAACCTCCATTTATCCACCCTTCGTCTAATTTTGATTTTTCTTTAAAATATTTAATTTTACTTCCTTTAATTTTTATTGCCCCAAACCGCGCTGGTGGTCTAACAGCAGTTAATGTTGCTATTTTATTATTCTTTTTATGAAAATTAATTAGTTTTTTAACATTTACATTGCTCAAACCATCTCCATAAGTAAGTAAAAATGTTTCGTTACCTAAATATTTTTTAAGTCTTTTAATTCGCCCGCCGGTCATTGTTTTAAGCCCGGTATTTACTACTTTTATTTTTATCTTTGATAATTTTTTTCTTTTAAAATAATTTTCTAAAATATCTTTCTTATACCCTGCTGCAATTAAAAATTCTCTAATACCAAATTTATAATAATGCATGATAATTCTAAATAAAATTGGTTTGCCCAAAACTTTTATCATTGGTTTGGGTATATCTTTAGATAGTTCTGAAATTCTAGTCCCTCTTCCTCCAGCTAAAATTACACATTTCATTATTTTTTATTCCAGTCGTATGGAAATTTTGGGTCGTTGAAATCCAACCTAGAAATTTCCTCTTTGTCATGTGGAATATCTGAACAATTTGCAAGTACAGCTAAATTTTCATCAGCTGAGGTAAAACCGTTCCAAATATATGGTGGAATACTTACTAACAAATGATTTTCATTAGAAAGAAAAATTTCTTGTACTTCTCCGTAAGTGTCACTTTTTTTTCTATCGTCATATAAAACTAATTTAATTTTTCCAAAAGCTGCAACATAATTAAGTGTCATTTTTTTATGAATATGCCAGGCTTTTATTATTTTAGGATACACATAAGAAAAATATATTTCACCAAATTTTGAATAATTTGGGTCATCATTTCTTATCATGTGTAAAATTTTTCCTCTGTCATCAGAAATAACCTTTTTTTTTATAATTTTTACTCCTTGGATCATATTTTTTATTTTTAATCTATTTTTTTATCTTAAATTTAAATAGTTTTTAATTTGTTTAGATGTTATTTCATACAAATTCTTTTTACTTAAAAAATTATAGTACCATTCAACTGTAAGCTCTACTGCATTTTGAATTGTTAGTTTTGGTCTCCATCTTAATTTTTTAAAAGCTTTTGTGCTATCGATATTTAAGTATTTTGATTCAAATACTTTAAATTTTTTTGTGTGAAATCGTTTGTCTTTTCTTTTAATTACAATTCTTGATCTTGAATTAAAGTTTTGTTTAATTAATTTTGCTAAATCTAATACTTTCATATTTTGTTTTGAGCTTGGCCCAAAATTCCAAGCACCAACAAATTTTTTTCCTTTTTTTGAAAGAAGTTTTTCTGCTAAAATTAAATATCCAAATAACGGTTCAATTACGTGTTGCCATGGCCTATTAGCTTCGGGACTTCTAAGGATTAACTTTTTATTTTGTGAGAAAGACTCAAGAGAATCTTTTACAATTCTGTCTTTTGTCCAATCTCCTCCGCCAAAACAGTTTCCAGCCCTAACGGTTGCTATATTACAACTTTTATTCGAAAAAAAGGATTTGTTATAGCTATGAGTGAGAATTTCACAGCATGCCTTGCTTCCGCTATATACATCATCTCCTCCTAAAACAGAATTTTCAGAAAAATACTTTTTTATTTTATAATTTTGATAAACTTTGTCAGTAGTAATTATAATTACGCACTTAACATTTTTTGATTCTTTAGCGGCTTCAAGTATGTTTGAGGTACCAACTACATTTGTTAAAACAGTATTATTTGAGTTTTTAAAGCTTTCCACAACACTCGATTGTGCTGCTAAATGAAAAATGATTTCAGCTTTAGATTTTTTAATACATTTTTTGAGATAGTTTAAATTTGATATATCATTTCTGAAATCTTTTTTAAAAATTTTTTTAATTTTTGTAGAGTTAAAAAAGTTATTTTTTCCAACTGGGTTCAAGGCATACCCATATATATTTGAACCTAATAAATTTAAAAATACAGAAAGCCAGCCACCTTTAAATCCCGTATGTCCGGTTATTAAAATATTTTTTTTTTTTCCAAAAATTTTTATTTATCATTATTGATTTGAATTAATTTATTATCATTTTTTTTAAATATAAACATTATAAAAAAATTTCTGTTATCTTGAAGCCTTATAAAATTTTATAGTTTTATTTAAACCACTTTCTATACTTATTTTAGGTCTCCAATTTATATATTTAGATGCTTTTTTGATAGAGGGATATACTTTTTTCTGCTCATCATTTCTCATTAATATTTTACCGAACTCAGGATGACCGGACCTGACTGAGTTTTTTATTTTATTAATTATTTTTTTTACTTGCACAGGTTTTCCTAAACCTACATTTATAATTTCTTTATAACTTTTTTTGTTGTTAAGACACTTATAAATCGACTCAACAAAATCATCTATGTAAAGAAAATCTCTAAATTGAACTCCAGTAGTGCAAGGGAATTTTTTATTTTGTAAGCAAGAGTTGATTATAAATGGTATTAATCTATTGTTGTCTTGGTAGGGACCATAAACCTGATATGGCCTCAAAATTACAAAAGGGAAAGAAATTTTTAGACTCTTTAAAAACTTTGTTGCTGCTAATTTGCATTTTCCATAACTTCCTGTTGGATTTGTATAATTTATTTCTGATTGGGGTGATTTACTTGACCCGTATTCGGCAGAACTTCCTATTTGTACAAAAGTCCTTATTTTCTTTTTTATAAATATTTTCACAAGATTTTTACATCCATTTACATGAGTATCATATGTTTTTTTTTTATTAACGTGGTCTACATAACCTCCACAATTAATTACATAATCGATATTTATTTTATTAAGAAATTTTATTTTATTTAATTTAGATACGTCGCTGTAAAAATATTTAACTTTTTTTAATTTTCTTAGCTTTTCTGGGTTATTTAAAGACAAACTTAATACTTTTAATTTTTTCTTTAAAAAAAACTTACACAAATGATAACCAAGAAATCCTGATCCTCCTACAACTAAAATTGTTTTTTTATTTTTTTTCAATTTCTTTAATTAAAGATATAATTTTCTTATTAACTTTTTGAGCACCTAATTCTGTTAAATGGATTTGATCGTAATAAAAAGGTTTCCTATCTTTTGCGAATATACATTTTTCTAGGTTACAAAAAATATTTTGAGGATAAATTTTGTATAAATTTTTATGATTTAAATTGTCAAATAGTTTTAAAACGTCCAAGTTTTTGTCGGTATATTCTTTTAAATTTAATTCTAAGGATTTTGTTTTAAAACTTAAATTGTTATTTAAAAGATTATTTACATGAACAGATTGAATATAATGAAAATCATATTCTGGGAATGGATAAATTAAAATTACTATATTTTTTTCAAGAAGTTTATTTATTGTTTTTTCAAAGTCTGTCAAAGCTTTGTTTATTCCTTTTTGAAATAGTTTTTCTTTAGAAAACATTAGTTTTAGGAAACTAATATTCTGATTAAAATCATTAGTATAAATAAAATTATAATCAATTAGATGCTGCCTATATTTTGCTCCAATTATAATTATTTTTTCTTTTAAATTTTTTTCTAAATACTCTGTTCTATGTCTGTCTTGATCCTCATTAATTCTGTTTTTACCATTTTTAAGATTAACATATCTTCCAAATGGAGTATAAAGGCTTCCTCCTCTTGATAAATTTACCACTCTATATTTTTTTTCTGAAAGATTTTCATTTAGATCATTGACTATTCTATTTAGAACCGAGTCACCTAACATAACTATATCGATTTGATTATTAGGATCATTTTTTCCTAAAAAACAAAAACCATATTCACTGAATTCTTTGTAACAATTAATTTTTTTATTTAACTGTCCAAATGTGCTTCTTAATTCTTTTGAATACTTAGAGGAATTATTTAAATAATCAAAATTCTTAAAATTTAAAAAAATTATAATGAAAGAAAAAATTATTACTGGGCTTAAAATTAATTTTAAATTGAAGATTTTGTTTCTGAAAGGCCTTTCAATTAAATGATAACTTAAAGATGAAATTAAAAAAGTGCTAATTAAAATTACAATACTTACGACATAGAAGCTTTTAAATTCAATATTAAGATTTTTAATCAAAACAAATATAGGGTAATGCCATAAATAAAGTGAATATGAAATTAAACCTATATATACCAAAAATTTTGATGTTAAAATTTTATTGGTTATAAAGTTTTTTTCACCACAATAACAAATTAGAACAGATACAGATAATATTGGTATTAATGTAATAATTGAAGGATGAAATGTATGTTCGTTAGCTTGATTTGCAAACAAAATAATTAAAAATAAACTTAAAAGTGTTAAAAAAACTTTAAATTTATTTAAAGTAAATTTTCTATTTTTAAATATCTCAAAATAAGCAATTATAGAACCAAATAAAATTTCCCAAACTCTGGTTGGTAAAAAATAAAAATTTGCACTTGGATGGTTAAACGAAGCATAGGTTGAAAGTATTAAACTTAGTACAATTATACAGAAAATTGAGATTAAAAGTTTATTTTTAAAATATTTAAATATTAAAAATAAAAAAACCGGAAATAAAATATAAAATTGCTCTTCTACTGATAAACTCCAAGTATGAAGCAAGGGTATATTAACACTTTCCTCTGCATGATATGTTGAGAGCTGTTTCCAAAAAAAGAGATTAGAGAAAAAAAACCATGATGAGACCGCAGATTTAACAGTTATAGTATATTTTTCTGGAATAAATATTAAATGAGTAATTATTAATGTAAAAATAATTACAACGCTTAATACAGGTAAAATTCTTTTAATTCTTCTTACGTAAAAATCATGAAATGAAATTTTTTTTGAAATTTTTAATTCTCTGAAGAGTAAAGATGATATCAAATAGCCTGAAATTACAAAAAAAATATCAACACCTACAAATCCTCCTTGAAAAATTTTTGTTTCTAAAAAGATTTTTTCAAAGTGATAAAACACAACTAAAAGTACTGCAATTCCTCTTAAACCATCTATATCGGGCCTGTATTTAATTTTACTATCCATCAAATTCTCTTGATTAATTTTTTTAAAATTTCAGAATTTGGCGTGTTCTCAACTGATTTATTTTTTGGTGTCAAAAATTTATATTTGTATTGATCGTATTTTTTTTGATCAATGCGTAAAGAATTTTTAATATCCGTAAAAGTATAATCACAAATATCTAGGGCTTTTTTATTTAGTGTGTTCGCTAATAATTTACGAGAAAGTTTAATACTTGGAGCTTCCTTATAAAATTTTGAGGAGTAAAATAAAATTACAGGTTTGTTTGCTGATACTGCATAAGAAAGAGCTGTAGAGTTATAATTTATAAAGAAAGAGCAACTTGAGGCTAATTTAGGTAGAGCATCATAGTCATTTATCACCTTTTTTTTATCAAAATAAGGATTTAAACTTTTATTAGTTTTGGATTTATATTTCGGATGCGGAATAATAAAGACATCTAGCGAGTATAAATCTTCTAACTTAGATAAAAATGAGTTTAACGTTCCATAATAGTTATCATAATCGCAAACATCTTTTTTTGTTCTATTTAAAAGTCTGTCTCCAGAAAAATACGGTCCACCTCCATCTGTATATAAGGCAAATTTTTTCTTTTTAACTTTTCTATTTTTAAACAAAATATAATTTGAATAGTCATAGGAATTAAAACCAATTTTATCAATTTTTTTAAAACTTGTGTCAATTTTTTCTTCTGCTTTTTGATTATTGCTTAAGAGATAGATTTTTTTGTATGGAAAAAGATTCAATATAAATCTTAATATTTTGAGTTTAAAAAAAAAGATATAAGGCCAAATATTAAATTTGTGATAAAACAACCTCTCAACAATGTATTTGGGGGTCTTTTTTTGTGTCTTTGAATAAATATCGAAAAATAAATGAGTTATAATTTTTAATCTATAAACTCTAAGTATTAATTCAATGAAAAAACTTGGAAGATTAAAAGCTTTGATATTATTCCAAAAAATTATGTTTTTTTTATCTAATTTGATAAAATAAATAATCCACGAAATTAAAGATGAAAATTTTAAACTTTTTTTTTCAATTTCTGTTTTCCAGTGATTAGAAAAATCTTTACCCAAAACTATTTGGGATAAATCATTTACTACAATATTAATTTTTTTATCTTTAAGTTCATTTAATTCCATTTTAAAAGAATTATGCTCTGTAAATGGATGCTCACATAAAAAAATTAATTTTTTCATTATAAAGACCAGCCGTCATCTATAATCAAATTTTGACCATTAATATATTTTGACTCCTCGGATAGTAAAAATAAAATAAGTTTTGTTACATCTCCCTCATTTAATAGTCCTTTTGAATTACATGAACTTTTATATCTTTTTTTGAAAGTATTTGACTGCTTGTCGTCTATTCCCCCTGGACTTACACAATTAACTCTAATATTTTTATTTTTGTAATATTTTGATAGGTATTTCGTAATAGAGATTATGCCAGACTTAATTGCAGAGTATTCAATTGGGCTCGTCATATTTAAATTTTTGTAATGTTCAAATTTCGGTGCTTGAGTTCCCTGAATGGATGAAATTAAGATTAAATTTCCAACTTTCTGTTTGAGAAATGTCTTCATAATTCTTTGTGAAAAAATTATTGTACCTCCAAGCTGGTTTTGTAAATCTTGATTTAAATATTTTTCTTCTAAATCTTCAAATTTTTTTCCCCATTTTTTTGATCTAGGATAAGCGCAGTGAACCGCTCCATGAATTTTTTTAAATTTTTTTAATCCGAAAATTATAAATTTATCAATATTTCTTTTTTTTGATAAATCTGCTGAAAAAATTAATAAACTTTTAGATTTTAATCTTTCCTTTATTTTGACAAGCTTAGATTTATTCAAATCACCCAATATAACGTTATGACCTTTTTTTAATAAGCTAGCACCTAAGTCTTCGCCCATTCTGCCGGCGCCTCCAGTAATTAGAATAGTTTTTTTATTATTTTTCATAAATTAGTTTTTTTTATTTTTTTAATTAATTTAATTAACTTAATACCCTCACTATAATTACATGCATTCTTAAAATCATCATTTAATAGTAAACTATGTTGTTTAACGTATGTATAATTATTATCTATTTTAAATTTTTTAATTTTTTTTTTATTTTTTTCAATTATTTTAATAGTATTTTTAATTAGATCAGCCTCTAAGCTAAAGTTGCTACCATTTACCAAAATTTTTCTTTGAGCATATAAACTGAAGAAATTTAAACTTACATGAAAATTTGTTATTTTGGTTCTACCTCCAATTAAGGCAAAATCCTCTGTGTCTATTTTAAGGTTTGAAATTTTTTTTACTATTGAGTAATTAATTTTTTTAACGCTGCTAAAAATCCATTGTAAATAGTCTAGTTCATGACTTAATTCTAACAAGACACCGCCTCCATATTTTTTTTTAGCAGAATTTGAATTGCTATAAACTATATTTTTTCGCCATTTTGGCAGATAGGACTCACAACTAATATTTACAGAATATATATTTTTTCTCTCAATATATTTTTTTAAAAAATCTATTATTGGATGAAAGCGTAAATTATAACCTACAATTACCCTATTATTTTTGATTTCAAGTTTTTTGTATTCATTAAAAAGAGGCTTTTCAACTAAGATAGTTTTTTTACTTAACTTTTTTTCAAGAAATTTTAGATGTTGATAATGCTCAGATGTTTTTGATGAAATAATTATATAATCTGGATTAATTTTTTTTATTTGATTTAAATTCTTTATTTTATCTAAACCTTCACTTTTTTGTTTAGTGTAAACATAAATCTTTTGCACATTATTAAATTTTTTTAATATTTTGGCATGTCTCTTCCCTATTGAGCCATATCCAATTATTAGAACAATTTTTTTCACTTTTATTTTGATAGAGCTTTGACTAATTTATAATCATCAATATGATCGATATCTATTGCTCTGTTTTTAGGAATTTTAAATATCCCTACTCTACCTTTAAACAAATTATCATTTTTAACTATATAATTAGGTTTGAAAGCATAACAGACAGTTGTTAAATCATAACACTTGGGTGCATCTTGTCTTCTTTGAATTTTGTTCTTTGTAGTGCAAACTAAATTTATTTTTTTTTTTTTCTCCTCAACAATATTGAAGTATGGATTTTTACCAGATTCAGTAACGGTAAAAACTATATCAAATTTATTTTTTATAGCCCTTTTTATGCAATTATCTATATCAGAAACTTTTCTTAATGGTGAAGTTGTTGGCACTGATACAATTAAATCAATGTCATTATTTTTATTCAAAAAATTAATTGCATGACGCCATGTTTTAATTTCTGGAGACTTATTACTCGCTAATTTCTTTGGTCTTTTAAAAGGAACTTCTGCTTTGTTTCTTATTGCCTCTTTTGCAATTTTATCGCTATCTGTAGATACGATTACTCGATTTATAAATTTTGATTTAAATGCTTGTTTGATAGAATTACCAAGTAATGAGGTTTTCTTAAATTTTAATAAATTTTTATTTTTAATACCTTGTGAGTTTCCTCTAGCACAAATTAAACCAATTATTTTCATAAATTTATATAATATTTATATTTTTTTATCTAAAAAATATTTATATTTGTCCATTTCTCCAACATCAATCCAATCTTTGTCGCTTACCTCATAATACCCAACCTTTTTTTTCATTTTGATGCTTTGATTTATTAAAGACGTAAAATCTAAATATTTTTTTGACTTAATTTGTGAAAGAACATTTTTACTTACCAAATATAGCCCAACATTAACTTTTAATTTAATTTTTGGCTTCTCAATAAGAGTAAATTCACTTCCTTTTTTTGAATTATTTACGCCATAAGGAATTTTAAAAGTTTTTCTAGCAACAACAGCAGTTATGTCGTTTTTGTGTTTATTATGATGTTTTAAGATATTGTAGTAATTAGTGTTAACTATTGTATCGCAATTTGTAAGGAAAAAAGGTTTTTTAATTTTATTTTTAAGAAAGTATAGACTTCCAGCTGTTCCTAATGGTTTTTCCTCATTAATAAGCTGGATATTAAATTGTCCTTTAGACTCCTCAAAATATGACTTTAACAATTCTGATTTATAATTAACTGTTATATAAAATTTTGACGGTTGGTATTTTTTAAATTTTTCCAAAATATGTCGTATGGCAGGTTTTTTATTAATTGGCAATAAAGGTTTGGGAAGTACATCAGTATAAGGTCTTAAGCGCATGCCTTTTCCTCCAGCCATAATTACAACATTGCAATTTATTTTTTTAAAATTTTTTGTTTCAAGATTTTTTATGTTGTCTGAATTAAAAATTTTCATTACTTTATTTGTTTTTCTATCAATTATTGGGATCATTCCTAATCGTCTTACTTTAGACTGCACCTCTGAAATTTTTTCTTGCAGTTGATCAAAATAAATAAATTTAGGGGTTCTATTGTAAATTTTACTAATGTTTTTATTCAAAATATTTTTATTCATTATAGCTTTTCTTAAATCGTAACTACTTAAAATTCCTTTAAAAATATTTCTATTTTTTACAACAATAAGAGAAAGTCCTCCTAATCGATTGATTTTTTTTATTGCGCTAGTTGTTAAAGAATTATGATCAATAAAAAAATTTTTCATAAGATTAATTCAGAGCTAAAATTTGCTAATTTTATTTTTTGCTTAATTGACATATTTCTAGACTCTTCTAACCCTTTTCCAAGAAAATTAAATAGATTTGCTGTTATAATTCCAGATACATCATCATTTTTTAGTCCTTCAGCAATATGTTCTGGTTTGCCTGCTCCTCCCATTAAAAGAATTGGTTTTTTTTTCCAATCTTCAGGGATTTTACGCAAAATTCGAAGATCTAATCCATTTCCAGTCCCATCATTTTCAATTGAATTAAATATTATTTCTCCAAATTTGATATTTTTCATTTTGATAAAGAACTCGGATAAAACCATCTTATATTCTAGCCCACAATTAATAAAAATTTTATCTATATTATTTTCATTACTTTGATAGTCGATCATAAGAGATATAGATTGTTCTCCGTAAATTTGAGCAATTTCTTTGGATAGATTTTCTTCATACAAAGCTGTATTTAGTAATATTTTATCTGCACCATTTTCAAAATAGTTAGAGATATCTTTAAAATTTCTTATACCTCCACCTAGTGTTACTGGAATAAAGATTTTTTTCCTCAACTCGTTTATATCTTGAAAGAAAACTTCTTTATCTTCTTGAGTTGGATTTTTTTTCACAAGCAAGCAAATTAATTCATCTATATGATTTGAAGTTTTTCCAAAACCAAAATTATTTATTAGCCATTTTAAATTACCAACTTTTTGCAATTTAAAATTTCTGCTTAGATAAAAATAACCATCTTGATACAATAATGCAAAAATAATTCTTTTTTTTATCAATTTTGTAATTCCAAAAAATTTTTTAATAATTTAAGTCCTACATAATGGCTTTTTTCGGGATGAAATTGTGAGCCAAAAACATTATCTTTTTCAACAAAAGAAATAAACTCATCCCCGTAAGTAGTTTTTGAGGTTACAACGTCGTCATTTGTTTTTGTAATTTTGAAAGAATGGATAAAGTAAAATGGGGAATTATTATCTATTCCTTTCCAAATCGGAGTTTTATTATGTATTACCTCATTAAATCCAATGTGAGGTAAAGGAAGGTTATTCGTTTCATTAAAAACTTGAAAAGTACCTTTAATAAGACTTAATCCTGTTGATCCAATACTTTCATCACTTTGCTCAAAAAGTAACTGCATACCAACACATACTCCTAACAAACTTTTTCCTTTTTTAATAAATTTTTTAATTTCGTCAGGCCAATTTTTTTTTTTGAGATTCGAAGATAATGTTCCAAACGAACCAACACCTGGCAAAATTAAATGTGAAAATTGATCAATGTTTTTAGGAGAAGAAATTATTTCTGTGGGAGCATTAAGGTATTTAATTGCATTATATATTGAACCTAAATTACCTGCTCCGTAATCTATAATTCCAACTTTTGTTTTTGTTATCATTTTACCACAAATTTGGGTATCCATTTATTTTTTTTAATAAACAAATCTTTATTAGCCCACTTATCAATATTTTTTAAAAATTCATTCATGCTCATTTTGTAATATTTGCAATAATCATCAAATAAACTCTCTGGATAAAGATCATCGTATAGTTTAATTAATTGAACTGCTTGATCTCTTGATAACGCTCCTCTCCTTATATCAATTGCCGCGTCTTGTGTGGTTCTTCCAAAACCAAATTTTAGATACATAAAATAACAGTGAAGAGCATACAATTTTTGATCGTTCTGAGCAAAATTGGTGTAGGTCCCTTCGTTTAAATTTTTGTTTTCCGAAAGTCCACAATATTTTTTTGCAACTTGATAATTTCTATAAGGATCCCAATCCTCATAAAATCCATAATGGGTAATTTCTAAATTATTTTTTGCTAATTCTTTTTTTGTAGGAAATTTAAACCAGAAGAGCTCCTGTTCACTTAACCCAGATAATTTTAAAATTTTTTCATAACCACTTTCTAGGTAAGCAGATTTCATATAATCTACATTATATACACCTTTATTAATATTTGCTGCGTCTCCGCCATATTCTACTTCTCCATCTTCAGAATAAAAAACTAGTGATATATTAAATTGTAAAGCAACTCTTAAAACAGCAGTGTGAACAGATATTAACCAACCATAATAAGGAAAGCCCATCTCAGTTAAACCCAATTTATTTAACTTTCTCATCGCCTCAACATCAGGCGAGACTAAAATATTATTGTAACCGCTTTGCACAAAGTTCTTTAAATCATTAATCCCCGCATCAGTCTCTGTAGCAGGTCTTATTGTAACTGTTAGTGGATTTAAATTATATTTATTTTTTAAATTATATGCAACATAAGATCCATCCTTGCCTCCGCTGACGGCAACTACACAATCAAAAGAATTATTTTTAGATTTATGTTTTTTTATAAGAGATAATAAATTTTTTTCTCTCAAACTCCAGTTGAGTTTTTTTTTCTTCTCTGACCATTGGCACGCAGAACAGAAACCTCTTTTATCAAAAGTTATTCTAGGTCTCGTAGACATTACCACGCAGTTTTTGCACCAAAATATTTTTTTCATTAAAAATTATTTTTTAAGTAAGACTTATTAAGAGTACCCTCACAAGATTTAAATCTTTTGGTAATTCTCATAAATTCATTTCTTTTCCATAAATTTTTCTTAAAAAAGTTTTTTTTCATAAAATCATATTCATAAATTTCTTTTAATCTCTTATTAAGAAATATGTTTAAATTTTTTTGAGTATCATCTAATAATATATTTGAAGCATTGTCTCCGTAAGAATTGATTAAATCATAATATTCGATTATTCCTTTAAGGAGTTCATCTGAAGAATTTTCTCTAAATTCTAAATCTTTCATATCCATTTCACAATGATGATAGTTGATACTTAGCTCTGCAAATTTTTTTATACTTAGATATTCTTTCTTTTTTTTATCAAAAATTTTTTTGAAAATACCTCTGTCCTCTTTTTTTCTTGGAAAGCTTGGAAATAATTCATACATATTAGTTAAAAAAGTTGGCTTCTTAAATAAATATGAAGTGTCCATGGTTCCTGAGATCGTCCCAACATAAAATGAACATTCTTTAATTAAAAATAAATCCATTATTTCAGATTTTAATTCCGAGTAAGGTAAATCAAAAAATTTTTTATTAGAAAAATTTATTTTCGGTGCTGGTCTATCACCAAGTCTAAATACATAGTAATTTTTTTCAATTAAAAAATTAATCAGTTCTATATAATTATTAATATTAGAATTTCTATATTCTCTTCTTCCTAAATCTTTATGATAATGATTGTCTCTTACATGAAGGCAAACAAATTTACCCTCTTTTATACCATATTTTTCTAAAACTCTTAAACATTCATCCTTTTTATTTTTTTTTAAGTCCGCTTCACACTCATTAATGCTTAATGGTGTAATATTTGGAAATTCGATAATATTTTTTGTTGAATATAGATCTCTGCTTCCAAGAAGAGGGAATCTAAAACTTTCTCCTAAATCAACATCAAAATATTTTTTAAATATTATTGCTAAAAATCTTCTTAATACAAACTCAATTTGAATTAAAAAATTGGTTAAATAATAAAAAATTCCTTTTTTTTCATTTTGACTATTTAAAATTAATGAGTCAAAAAGTTCGTTATTACATACATTATATTTTAATAAATTTTGAAAAATACTAGTTTTAAAAATTAATATTTTTTTTCTTTTCCTTTTTGCGTGTGCAGCAGCTGTATATATGTGCTCTGAAGCATTTCCTATACTATAAATAAGTGGCGTACAAATATAGTATGGGAAAAAATCTTTTTTATTTAAATAATTAATCAATCTGTGAAACATTATTGAAAAAATTATTGTTACTTTATTCCACCGTCTACTCTTACAATGGAACCATTCATAAATTTATTTTTTTCTGATATAATTAGACTTATAAAATCAGTTAAATCTTCACCTTTTCCAATTCTTTCCACAGCGATATATTTTTTTGAAAATTCTTTAACAAATTCAGGCTTTTGAATTGACGCCTTATACCAATTATTATTTTTAGCAGCAATAATACTTGTTTTTAAGCAATTAATTAAAATATCAAATTTTCCAAAAATATTAGCACTTTTTACAACATAATTTTCTAAAAAAGCTTTTGAAGTAGAATATGCAATTGATGCATTTTTATCTTCGACTGCTGTTGTAGAAAAAAATAAAATCCTACCATATTTTCTTTTTTTCATTTGATCTAAAAAATAATTATTAATTAAGATATGTTTTAGTATATTTATTTCTAACATTTTTTGCCAAGGCTCAATTTCGAATGGATACTCCTTTACGCCAAATGAACCACCTATGGCATTTATAATAGTGTCAGCCTTGACCTGGTTTTTCTTTAAAGTTTCAATTATATTTTCATTATCAGAACTCAAATTAAGTTTAAAAAATTTGATATTTTGAGACTTTTTAATTTTTTCAGGAATATTTTGTAAGCTTTGATCTTCATGATAAGAGGCAAATATGAAATATCCCTCGTTTAAAAATTTCTCTAAGCAGGAAACCATAATGCCTGAAGTTGCTCCAACTATTAATAAATTTTTTTTATTCATTTTAATAATTTATTCCTAACAAACTTTTTTTTTAAAATTCTTTATTGAGATTTTTTTATTTAATTTAGCAGACTCATTACATGCCTCCATTAAAATCCATGTATTTATTGAGTCATCATGAATTTTTTTTAAATAATTAGTTTTATTTTTTGAAAATTTGATCATTTCGTAAAATTTTATAAACTGTATTTCTTCATCTTTAAGCAGATTATTATCTAGATCTTTTAAAAAATTATCACTCACAACTTGACCATTTTTAAAAATTGTTACACGCCCCCCGTCTCTTTTTAAATCTCCTTTTTCACCATGTATGATCCATTGCCCGCTCCATCTCGATGCAAATCCAAAGGGGTTTCCATGGGCTGCTCTAGTGCCAGTATATGTAAATGGAATTTTACCTGGATATTCAAAAATACATTGTCCGCCTGAAGTTCCAAACACTCCAAGTTGACCAATGTCTTTATCCACTTTTCTGTGAACATAAGATGTCACATATTCTGGTAAACCTAACATTGCAACTAATTGACTTAATTGATGACATGCTAGTGCTAAATAAAACATACCTGTTTTTTTAACTTCGATATGTGGTGGAGTTAATTTTAGATTTTGTCTTCCCCAGCAAATACACTGACCCCCCAAAATTTTTCCAATTGCTTTTTGTTCATGAATAGATTTATACATATGAATTGCAGCTTCATTCCATTGATTATTGTAACCTTGTAGAAATTGTAAATTTTTTTTTTGATTAATTAATTTATAAATTTTTTTAAATTCCTTTTTATTAATAGCTACCGGTTTTACACAATAGGTATGTAAGTTATTTTTTAAACTTTCAGAAACTAAATTTGCATGTTGATCGGCAGCAACAAAAATAAAGCCAGCCTTTGCTTTTTTATTTTTTAATGCCTGACCTATGGATGAAAAAACATTTTTATGAAGATTTAGTTTTTTTGCAATTTTATCATTACTAAGATCTTTTTTTGCTTTAAAAGTATTTTTATCAACACATGCTACAGGAATAAAATTTGTTTTCTCTATTAAAACACGCAATCGTTGTAATCCAAATGGACCACACCCCACAAAAATGCTTGGTATTTTCATTTACTTTGTTTGACTATTGATAATTGAAACTTTTTCTGCAAATTCAGGTGAGACAATTTCTTCACCTTTCACCTCATCCCATACATTACAATTTTCACAAATCGAAATTTGTTTTTTATTATCAGTTAAGTGTAATTTTCTTCTTTGATTTAAAATTTTTGATTTCCACAGTTCTCTAATAGAACTCTTCATTATGTTTCCAGTTGGATATTTATTATTATAGTCAACATTGCAAAGAGGGACATCACCGTTAGCAAATAAAACCATTAATGACCATAATGCTACACATGGAAGATTTGGTTCATAACTTTTTTCAATCGATTTATAATTGTCAAGTTGTCCGCCCCAATTGAAAATGTTGTGATAATATATTCTATCTATTTTAGATGCATATTTTTTCCAAAAATTGTAGTAATTGTCAAACTCATCTTTATTACTTTCTTGTCTAATCATTCTAATCCATACTCTGCAATTTGGATTAATCTTATCTCTCAATTCAAGAAATTTAATTGCATTTTCTTTTACCTGTTCAAATTTCAATCTTACTCTTATTTTTTCAAAAACATCTTTCTGAAGACTGTCTATTGAAAAAATAATCATCCCGAGCCCAGCTTCTAAAATGTCTCTTGATTTTTTTTCATTAAGTAAAGAAACATTAGTTGCTATTGAGGTATTTTTAATACCATTTTCAAAAAACTTATTAATTCTTTGCGGCATTTTCTTATCTATTAATGGCTCTCCATCTCTATATAAACTTACTCTTTTTACGAATTCCTTATTGTCAATTATTTCATCACTAATTTTATTGAACACTTCATCTCTCATGACAGGATAGTTTCTTTCCCAGTCATTAATTGTGCACATAGGGCATCTAGCGTTACATGCGTTAACAGTCTCTATTTCAATGTACTTTGGAAATTCTAATAAATTTTCAAATTTGTCTTTATTATCTATACGTCTTGTAAGGTAGTTTTTATATTTTTGATCCATAATATTATTTAGTCTTCTTAACTATATTTTTAATTTTTTCTATAAGTATTTTTCTTTTTTCTTCACTTTTTATCCAGTTTGGGAAAATACTATCTCCTCTTTTCAAAAAAGGACCAGTTTTACTCTCATGATAAATTACATATTTAGAAATAGGGGACATTGTATGATATACATTTAATGGAGTTCTAAATATATCATTTTTTTTTAATTTACAAACTTTGCTAACTTTTCCATATACATTAAATAAAATACATATCATTGATCCTTTAATAATATGATAAGTTTCGCCCTTACGTAAGTGTTTATGTGGTTTATAAAAATTATTTTTTTGTTGAAGAATTACCATATCATGATGGTTAGATTTTTTAGAGGGGTGTAAACAAATTCTAATGTCTTTTTTCGTTTTTTTATAAAATTTTATCAAGAATTTTATATAATTTTCATCAAAAGTTTGACTCTCTCTTGTGAGAAAAAAAGATTTAGATTTGGCTTTTTTATCTTCTTTTAAAAATTTTGCTTTTAACATTATTTTTTTTTACCATTTTGAGAATAATATTTCTAATATTTTTCATTTTAAAATTTATATTTGATTTAAGTTTTTTAATATTCATAGATACATTTAGTGGGCGATTATCTAAAGTTGGAAATTCATTAAGTGAAATTTCATGAAATTTTATTTTAGACTGTATTTTTTTTCCTAAAACTTGAAAAATCAATTTTAAAACTTTCAATCTTGATAATTGATCTGGACCACCAACATTAAAAGTTCCTTTAATTTTATTTTTTAAAAATATTCTTACGATTTTTTTTAAATCATTAACATAAAGGGGACTGAATATTTGGTCGTAAGCAACCTTAAAAACAATTTTTCCTTTAATAATCTCCATTAAAAAATTTGATATTAAAGTTTTATCATTGATGTTGCTACCATATGTTTTACCAATTCTAAAAATAGAATAGTTTTTTGCTTTTTTTCTTATGAAATTTTCAATATGAAGTTTTTGTTTACCATAAAGATTGTTTGGTATTGCTTTGCTCTTTTCTGAATAATTTCCTTTTTTTCCATCAAAAATATATTCAGAAGAAAAAAATATGAAATAAATTTTTTTTTCTATCAAAACGTCAATTAATTTTTTAGTTTTTTCAACATTTAGTTTATTAGAATAGTTTTTCTTTCTTAAACAAATGTCAGGATCTGAAATTGCAGATAGCAAAATTACTCTATCTATATTATATTTTTTTAATAAGCTATTTATATCATCATTAATTAAATTAAATTTTATTCCATTTTTAATTTTATTTTTAAAGAAAGTTTTTTTAGAATTTTTAAAATTGAGGGATTTGCCAATTTTTCCAGAACCACCATTTATTAAAATTTTCATTAATTTTTAATTAAAGAAAATAAATTCATAATCACCTTTATATTTCATTTTCTTGTATAACCATTTCCATTCTTTTACACTTAAAAAAGTTTGGCAAGTAAGAGCCCAACATTGTAAGTTAAACAATTGTTTATCATTTGTGAAACTTTCAACCATTATATATTTTTTTTTTCCTACCCGTTCTATTTCCTTTATCGAATTAGCAAGATCAAACAATTTTAAATTATGTAGCGTTGCCAAAGATATAACTAAATCAAATGATTTTTTTTTGTAGGGAAATTTTTTTTCTGCTTTGTATTTAAAAACTTTAAGATTTTTATTTTTTTTAACTCTTTTAAGAGCATAATTAGAAATATCAAATCCATGAATTATTAATCCTGGCTGCAATTTCAACATTTCATAAAGGAGAAATCCTTTGCCACATCCTACATCCAAAACTTTTGACCCTGATTTTAGTTTGTATCTTTTGATTATTTTTTTTGCCACATTGGCCCATCTACCAGGGATATACTTATAACCTCCATAGCCAAATTTTCTATTTCCATCCCAATAATTTTTTCCATATTTTTTTGCTTCTTTCATACAAAACACTTTATTATTTATCATTCTTGATAAATAATTTCTTTTTGTAGAGTTGTGTAATTTTGATATTAAATTTAAATTCATTTTTATTTAGTAAATTTATATAGCTGATTATAATTAAAATTATCTGTTGTTTTTCTTATCTTCCAAATCGTTTCAATTTTAGACATTTCGCTTTTATTTGATATTTTAAGATTTTCACAAGCAAAAAAAATTTTTTTTTTCTTTTTAATAATTATTTGAAGCATTTCCTTTCTTTTTTTTTCACTCTCTGGAAGTTGAAAAATGCTATAAGCAACTATTCCATAAAGATTATCTAGATCATTTATTAATTCATTTAAGATATAAGAGGAATTTTTCATTGAATACTCAGTCGCGCTTAAGAGAAAATTTAATTTATTTTTTGTGCAAAAATCCTTAATTACAATATTTTGCACATGTTGCGGGACCCTTTCACCCATAAATGGTCTGCTAAAATTATAGCCTCTAACATTTTTCATTAATTAATTTTAGGCAATCTGTAGTTTATTGCTAGTTCCGAAATTTTTCTTAAAGTAATAGGTTCAAAAAATTCTCCAATTTTTTTATCTCTGTGAGGTGAAAAAATACTTTTAAATCTACAATTCAACGACCACCTTGTTTCATTTTCACTATTAATTGTATTGCCATGTGGTAAACATTGATTAAATACTAACACTTGGCCAAATTTAATTTTTATCCAAATCAGATCTTTTCTAATTTTTTCAAATATTTTATCACTTGAGTTAAATTTTTTTTCTTGAAATAATTTTTTTATCTTATTGTACTTTTTCGGAGGTAAAATAAACATAGACTTTGTTTTATAACAATCTACTAAAGGTAACCATACGACTGTTTCAAATGGTGAGTCTCCAGACCAAACATCTGAATGGACAGGTAATAAAGAACTTTTATCTTGAGGAAACTGAATACTTAAATTAAGTCTTGATTGCATTGATAATTCGTTTCCCAGAATAACATCTAAGATTGGTTTTGATATTCTATAATATAATTCTCTTACTTCCCTTTTTTTGTTTATTTCATTTATTATTTTTAATCTAAATTTATTTAGATTATAAGATTTTATATTTTGATGAGTAAAATTAAAAATATTATTTTTACCAGATATATTTTTTTTTATTTTTAAATTTTTCAAGTAAAGTTTTAAAAAAATATCTCTAAGTTTTTTCAAAGATTTATGATCCTCAATATTTCTAATCAAAAAACCTTTAGTTTCAAATTCGTTTGAAATTTTTTTTTCTTTTGAAGTTAAAAAATTACTCATTGTTTTTCACCATTTTTTACCAATATTTTTATCAGCTTTTAAACTAAGAAAATTTGGCCCAGAATTTTTGTAACACTTATAAAAATAATCCTCAGTTTCTTTGCTATCTTTAGGAAAAAATGATTTTATATTTTTAAACAAGCTCATAAGTTTTTCACCATCAGACTCTGAATGAGTTGGGCCGAGTTCTGGGTAGTCTGCAAATCCTACCAAATTTACATTAACTTTTTGTTGATCAATGTCTAACTTTATCTGTTCAAAAGGTCTTTCTATAAGAAATGGGGTTATTGTATACACCCAAGGCTTTAATCCTTCTAAGGCCATACCTGATGCTGCGCCTATCAAACTTTGTTCACAAATTCCTAAATTAAAAAAGCGGTCTGGATTTTCTCTTCTAAAATCATCAAATATTCCATATCCAATATCACCAACTAATAAAACAATTTTATTATCTTTTTTTGCTAACTCATTTATTAATTTTCCAAATCTTCTTCTCATTTAATTTTCAGCCTTTTTTTTCCAATTTCAATTTCTTCACCTTTAAGCTGTCTAGCATGCCATACGGTATCGTTTTCAAATTCTTTTACACCTTTGCCTTTTATAGTGTGGGCAATTATAACATTTGGTTTATTATTTTTTTTTATTTTTTTGAAAGATTTAATAATTGATGAAAAGTTGTGACCATTTTTAATTTCTATACAATTACAATTAAATGCTTTAAATTTTTTAGCTAAATTGTCAAGTGGCAGAGCATCCTGTAGCTTAGAAAGCGCTTGGAGTTTGTTGTAGTCTACTATAATAATTAAATTAT
>MDSZ01150648.1_pt1 | contig 26478 bp, 24 predicted proteins | sample 811201 | NCBI WGS metagenome assembly MDSZ01 (sample SAMN05326647, study PRJNA326480) | marine metagenome | isolation source: seawater | place: Indian Ocean: North | collected 2010 | reverse complement strand
TCAAAAATATTCTTTTTCACATCTTGCTGCTTATAACCATTTATTTTTTTCTCTATTTCTCTCTTTGCTTTTTCATAAAACTCGTCTCCAATCATTTCATCCACTAAATTATCTATTAAAACTATCTCACGGTTGTGGTCTAGTTTTTTTGATTGTGCTGCTACTCTTATACGTTTCTTCTTTTCTTTAGTTAGTCTATCTACATTTGTCTTTCCTGTAATTTGTATTTTCTTTTTGTTGCTTTCCATTTAATTATATATTACACAAAACATACATAAATAGAACTTATCTTAAAATAGGTTAAACTCAAGTTATTAGTATATATAATAATGTCTGAAATAGTACAAAACAATAGTAAAACAGCAAATGCAAAAAATAATAAGCAAAAAAAAGATCCAAAATCTAGTTGTCTAGAGCTTGATAATATAAAATACAAAACAATGCTTGAGCATGGTGCAAAATCTGAAATCGTTCCTAACTCAAAAAGTAATAATGCAAAAGATATTGAAGCTTATCTTGAAAAAGAAAAGAAGCAACATAAAAATCTTACATGGTCAAGGCTAGATAGAAGTTCTAAAATTAAAAAACTACATGAATATGCAGAAAAATATTGTAAAGAAAAAAAGCTTACTGAAAAAGAGATACAAGACCTAAAAACATATTTTACACGCTCTATTAACCGGAAAAAATTATTGAGAGTAAAAGAAGTTTCTTATGACAAGGAAAAAGAGTGTGTAACTGATGTTCCTAATTTAATTTTTAATAAAACGGTAAGAAAGTTTACACTTAAACGTAGTGCACAACGCAGTTCAACTCTTTCTTCTCTTGGCCCAGGAAACACTAGAAAAAAAAGATCTAGTAAAAAGAAATCTAATGATAAAATTGAAGGTAATATAAAAGCATAGTGTATATTATAAATAACTATGGCTTTTAATCTTAAAGAGTTGCAAAACATCGTTGATAACTTAATCACAGAGCCGTGGATTAAGAAAGATGACAGGCATGAGATTATTGAAATGGCTGGTAACTTTGCATATACTATTATTCATGAAAACCCAATGAGATACATAAATCCTGATTTTCATAACACAATTTACAAAGAAGTGCTTGATATGTCCCTGTTGCAACTAGAAGATGTATATGATTGTAATGAACCATGTATTATCGATGAAGTATGTGAACTTATTGATGAAGCACTATCTATGTGTTTTATACATATCGTCCCTCGTCGTTCTTATAAAAACAATATATCATCAAAACCAAATATTGACATTATAAGTAAAAAAATTAATTACTTACGAAACGTACCACAACCTGATCAAAGAACAAATGAATGGTATGAGTTTAGATGGAAATATCTTACTGCATCTAGTATTTGGAAAGCATTCGGTACACAAGGAGTTAGAAACCAGCTGATATACTCGAAATGTAAACCTCTTGATATATCCAAATATACTGGCAGAGTAAATCTAGAGTCACCTCTTCATTGGGGACAAAAGTATGAAGACGTTTCCATACAATGGTATGAAAGAGAATATTCTACAAAAGTAGATGAGTTTGGTTGTATTCCTCATAAAACACTCTCTTTCTTGGCTGCTTCACCAGATGGTATAAATACGGATCCTAATTCACTAAGATATGGCAGAATGGTCGAAGTAAAAAATATTGTTAATCGTGAAATAACCGGTGTTCCAAAACTAGAATACTGGATTCAAATGCAAATACAAATGGAAGTTTGCGAGTTAAATAGGTGTGATTTCTTAGAAACAAGATTTATTGAATATGAAGGATACGATGAATTCATAAATGATGGTAGTTTCTCTATAAGTAGTAATAGTTGCCATAAAGGTGTTATGTCGTTATTCTTTGATAAAAACGGAAATCCATATTATGAATATGCTCCATGGGGACTATCTCTTGATGGTTATGAAAAATGGAACGACGAATGTATGGAAAAAAATCAAGACAAAACATGGCTAAAAAATATTTATTGGAAACTAGATGAGGTAAGCGTTGTAGTTGTTCTTCGTAATAAATTATGGTTTGATACTGCAAAACCTATTTTAGAAGAGCTTTGGGCCACTATTGAAAACGAGAGAATTACTGGTTATCAACATAGAGCACCTAATTCAAATAAACGACAAAAATTATCCCATGTTAATCCTCCTTCTCTTAGTGGTTGTGTCATAACTGTTAAAAAAAAAGATGATGAGTCAAAAGACATTGAAATGAATGACATTAGTAATAATGAAGATAGCAATAAAATTACTAATTATATAGAACCTCCCAAAATTACAGGGATAAATCTTAATTTACTTAATACTATTATTAGTTAGCTTTACCAACATAATAATTTACTCTAGGACTTCCTTTTGGAGGTTCTGGCTGTTCAAACATTTTTTGATCAGTAGATTCATAAATACTACTACAAAATAATGGTGGTGAACACATTCCATTATTAGGTCTCCTCCAATATCTTATGTTATTAGTTCCACATGAACCTGCTGGAAAATGAGGAAAATCTAATTCGTAATTCTGTTTTGCAGTACGCATTGATAATCCTGGATTTTTCTTTACATTATAGGTATCAGAAAGCAAAGGAGATGAAACAGACTTTGGATAATTACCAGGCTCCATACCTTCTATATTAACATTAAGAAACATAGGTAATATAATTCCTATTAACAAAAATATCATCAATAATGATAACAAACCTTTTCTGTATCCTTTCATTTATAGAATAATGTGATATTTTATTCTATAAATAACTTTTAAAATATTTCGCTCAAGGGTTTAAACTTATATCTATTACATATATTACTAATATGGCCAGCTTTAACGATCAGATGCATGTCACAAAAAGAAATGGTTCCAGCGAACTTGTTTCATTCGATAAAATACAAAAACGTGTAGAAAATCTATGCAATAATATTGAGCCTAAACTTAATATTAATTATGGACAACTAGTTATGAAAATTATTGACCAACTTTTTAATGGTATATCAACTGCACAAATTGATGAACTTGTTGCTGAACAGTGTGCATCTTTGTCTACATTAAAATTAGATTATGGAGCACTTGCATCAAGAGTTGTTATTTCCAATCATCAAAAGAATACCAACTATACTTTTGCAAATGTTGTAAGTAAACTTTATAATTTTAGAGATACAAATAATAATCATTCACCTCTTGTAAGTAAAGAATTATATGATATTTCACAAGATCTTTGTGAAGTTATTGAGTGTATGATTAATTATGACAGAGATTTTGATATTGACTATTTTGGTTTTAAAACTCTAGAGAGAGCATATTTAATGAGAATTAATAAAGTTATTGTAGAAAGACCACAACATATGTGGATGAGAGTTGCAATTGGTATTCATGGTAAAGATATGGAAAAGGTTCAACAAACTTATGACCTAATGTCTCAAAAGTATTTTACTCATGCTACTCCTACTCTTTTTAATGCCGGCACTCCTCGTCCACAGCTAAGTTCTTGTTACTTAATTGCTATGGAAGATGATTCTATTGATGGTATATTCAATACATTAAAAGAGTGTGCGCGTATCAGTAAATGGGCAGGCGGCATTGGTTTGCATGTTCATAATATTCGTGCTACTGGTACTCATATTCGAGGAACAAATGGTACCAGTAATGGACTAGTTCCTATGTTAAGAGTTTTCAATATGACAGCCCGTTATGTTGATCAAGGAGGTGGCAAAAGAAATGGTTCATTTGCTATTTATCTTGAACCATGGCACGCTGATATCTATGCTTTTCTAGATCTTAAAAAGAATCATGGTGATGAAGAACAAAGGGCTAGAGATCTTTTCTACGGTCTATGGATTCCTGACAAGTTTATGCATGCTGTTAAAAATAATCTAGAATGGCATTTATTTTGTCCAGATGTTTGCAGTGGTTTGTCAGATACCTATGGTGAAGAGTTTAATGCACTATATGAGAAATATGTTGACGAAGGAAAAGCCGTAAAAGTTATTAAAGCAAGAGAACTATGGTTTAAGATCTTAGATGCGCAAATGGAAACAGGAACACCTTACCTTCTTTACAAGGACGCATGCAATTCAAAATCAAATCAAAAAAATCTTGGTACAATTAAGAGCAGCAATCTCTGTACAGAAATTATTGAATACAGTGATAAAAATCAAACTGCTGTATGTAATCTAGCTAGTATTGGTTTGGCTAAGTTTGTTCAATACAATAAACCTTTTACAGGAGAACTTGTCCTTTATACAAAAAATAAATGTAAATGGTGTAGAATGTTAAAAACACTTCTTGCACAAGCAAATCTCAAATACGAAGAAGTAATAGTTGAAGCAGAATTATTTGATAATTTTAAAAAGGAGCATGGTGTAGAAACACTACCACAACTTTATCATGATGGTAATCTTGTGGGAGGTTATACTGCAACTTCTGAACTACTTAAACCAGAGTATAATTTTGAATTACTACATCATGTTTCAAAAGTTGTAACTAAAAATCTTGATAAAGTAATTGACGTTAATTATTATCCTACACCTAAAACACGAACTAGTAATCTTCTTCATAGACCAATTGGTATTGGTGTACAAGGCCTTGCTGATACATTTGCTAAAATGAATATTCCGTTTGAAAGTGACAAAGCTAGACAACTAAACAAAGATATTTTTGAGACTATTTATCATGCTGCTCTAGAAGCATCTAATGAAATTGCAATTTCCAGAGAAGAAGATATTAAATCTATTAAAAATTATCATGCTGATAGCAATATTTTCTCTTTTGTAGATTATACACTGCTTGATACAAGAAGAGAATATAAAGAATGTAATGAAATAAATAAGGCTATTATTAGATGTCAGCCTATCCCAGCAGAGATTGAGCAACCACATAATAGCTCTAATCCAAATGGAGCCTACTCTAGTTTTGCTGGATCACCACTTTCAAATGGTATTTTCCAGTTTGATATGTGGGGTGTTACACCATCTGATAGGTATAACTGGCAAGAATTACGCGATAGTGTTATGAAACACGGTACAAGAAACTCTCTATTACTAGCACCTATGCCAACAGCATCTACTTCACAAATCCTTGGTAATAATGAGTGTTTTGAACCATTTACAAGTAATATATATAATCGTAGAACATTAGCAGGAGAATTTGTAGTTGTTAATAACTATCTTATGCAAGAACTAACAGATCTTGGTGTATGGAATGAAGATTTGAAAAATAGTATAATTGCAAATCGTGGAAGTATTCAACATATTGATGGTATTTCAGATGAACTAAAAGAAAAATATAAAATTGTTTGGGAGATTCCGATGAAGGTTCTTATTGATATGGCAGCAGACAGAGGTGCTTTCATTGATCAAAGTCAAAGTTTGAATCTATGGATGGAAGATCCAAATTATAAATCCCTTACATCAATGCATTTTTATTCTCATCAAAAAGGACTCAAAACGGGTATTTATTATCTTCGACGAAAACCCAGACATCAACCTCAACAATTCACAATAGATGTTGATAAACCAGTTCAAGATGATGAACCAGAAGAGTGTCTTATGTGTGGATCATAAATTATATAATAATTGAAAAATAAAAATTATATAATTTTTAACAGTTTCCACAATATAGTTCATATATTCTTTTAAAGTTTCGATTACTTTTTGTAATATCACACTTCCCCTCCAACATAACAAAGCATCTTAGGCAAATCAAAACATCAGCCATTGAATCATGTGTTCCTTTTGGAACAAATCCAAATAGTTTATCATGTAACTCACTTAGTGAAGGATATTTCAGATAAGTTTCTCCCTTTGAGTTTGTTTTCATAATATTGCACATCTCTTTAGACTTCTTCATAGTACAATACTCAGGCTTTCTAACTCCGTCTCTTGTAAAATATTGTCTTCTTTTATTACGTATTGCTTCCACCATATAAACTCGTTTATCAAATGATATATTATGACCTATTACCATGTCACAATTTATTAGTGCTGCATCAAACTTGTTCATTACTTCCCACAGATTTTCTCCTTTTCTTTCTGATATTTTTTTTGAGATACCATGTATATTAACGCTTTCTTGAGGAATATCTACTCCACAGTCTATTATATGATCTTCCATTTCATATGAATCTTTCTCTGTATCATATTCAATCCAGCTTATTTGAACTATGTAAGGCCATTTCTCTGTCTCTAATATAGATGTATTCCTCTTCTCAGGCAATCCAGTAGTTTCGGTATCAAAAACAAGTACTTTCATTCTTTGTTATATCTAATTATTTGTTTTTAAGGCTATTCAATTTTATAACAAAAAAATTAATTATACATTTTTATAATCTATTATGTTGATATTGTAAAGGAAGGACACTGAATTGTTACCATCAAAACTTCACTGTTTTTGGGATCCTCTGGATCTCTTAATAGCCTTGTTTCTTCATCCTTACTATTTGTTTCAAACATCTTTGAATAACTAGTTGCTACTGTAAAGTTAATTCTTCTTGAATCTCCATACCTACGACAAGGTAGAGATACTTCTATCATTTTTGATCTAACATCTTTTTCTTCTCTTAGAAACTTTGAAGCGTCTGTTATATCTTCATAAAAGCAATGCCAATTATATTGACTAACGCATTCAATACAAACAAGATGTTCCCAACTACTGCCTTGTGTAGAAGATAGCTGTCGAAATGCTTCTCTTCTTGCTTCTCCAGAATCATTTTGCGGGATTTTAACAATTGCCAACCACAAATCCTTTTTATAATGCCGTGATTTTATCAAAGGATTAAACCATGATGATGATAGAAACTGACCCTCTTTTGGATAGGCATCTCGTGTTAGCAGAAACTTCTTTCTACTCAATATCATTTCATCTCCTGTCTTTATTGCTATATAATACCTATAATTACTTGAGTTCGTAATCTCAACTGGGTCGCTTTTTGCTTCCACACAGTATGCCATGTTACACTGTTTTATTTTTTATAATAGTAGTTTGTTTGTTGTTTTTAAAATTACTTATTTGAATATTTTAATTTCAATTTTTTTTGTAATGTTATTCTTATTTAAATAAAATTACATTACTAATATAATATGAATAATTTGTGTGATTTACCTTCTTTTTATGTTATGAATAACAAAGACCTTTTTAGAGAGATTTTTTCTTTTTTAAGAAAAGAACCTATAGTGAAATGTAAAAAATGCAATTTAACCATTCAATGGGATAATACTAAACCAAAAATTTGTGACTATGTTTCTTGCGGAGATAAAACACTTTGCTTTAATTGTTGGTTTGATGAAAGAGGTGGTTTCGGTTGTAACATTTCTTAAAATACTTTTGTTAGCATAATCAGTAGGAAAAAATATTAATCTAATCTACTTAAACTATTCACACGAATATTTATAACTAATCATGACACTATTAGGTATACTTACAACAAACCTTATAATTTTATTAATAGTAATAACAATATTTATTCAACAGATAATTTCACTTTATTTTATAACCATGCATCCTTTACTATACTTTTCTCAAAAGCCTTTTATTATTGCATTAACTAACATTCCACTACTATTAGTTATTCTTCTTATAAGATGTATTAGACCTATACACAATTAAATCTTATAGTTTTTACAGATTCCAAATGTTTTTCTATGATATTTTGTTATTCCATATTCCAAAATACCATCCATATGCTGTTTTGTTCCATATCCTTTATTGTTAAGGATTCCATACTTTTCATTTAAACTTTCATCCTCTTCACATAATTTTGCAATATAATGATCTCTTTCTACTTTGGCAAGTATAGATGCTGCAGCTATAGATGTATATTTGTCATCTCCGTGCTTTATACATGTATGTCTTTCCGTTATTAAAGAATTGTTTCTTAGTTTTGAATAAATTGTAAAATCGTTTCCATCAACTAATAGGTGATAATCATTATTTAGGCCCAACTTCTCCATAACTTGAGTTATTGCCTTATGCATAGCCATATGAGTAGCTTTTCTTATATTATAAACATCAATATCTTCTGCACTACTATATGCCACTCCCCAAGCCAACGCATTTTCTTTTATATAATCAGCCGCCTCTTTAATTTTTTTCTCTGAACTAAACTTCTTGCTATCTTTCATTAATTCATGATTATATTCGTCACCTTTTGGCAATACAGCTGCCGCTGCATATACTCTTCCAAACATTGGTCCTCGTCCAGCTTCATCTATTCCAATCTCTATCTCTGAAGAGTGTTCTTCAAAATACTTCTTTAGTGGTTCTCTTTGTTTTCTTGGCATTTTATTGATATTTATTGTATCTAATAATTTATATCAATTTCTTTACAAACTTTTTTCCAACTATACTGTATAATGAAGTTGAGAGCTATTCACTTATTTATTATATTGATAGGAAGCTTAATTTTATGTGGTCTAATTTGTTCATGTTTCCCTTCTCGAGAAGGTATGAAAGGATCTAGAGAATCTACAGGAGATGTTGCTCTAGATGTTCAAAGTGCTGGACAAGCACAAGCAAAAAGCGATTATATGGATTATCAAGCTGAATTAGCCAGAGAAGGACTTCCTACTGATAAAGATTATACTCCTAACAGTAATTATCCTGCCTCTAATATTGGTGGTGATCCTGCTACATGGAGTCCTACTAAAATGAGCAAAAATATTGGTGGTGATCCTGCTACATATACTCCTAGTTATCTTAACAATGATAATAATAATTCATCCGGATCAGGTGGTGTAATGAGTGATATTGAGAATACATTTGAAGATGCAGGAAAAGATATTAGCAATTTGTTCTCAGGAAGTAGCAACAACAATACAACAACTCAAAACGGATATACAACAACAACACGAACTAAAAACCAACCAGATTATTCTTACACTGGACCAGCTGGAGATACTGTAGATGTTTATAGTAAAAACAGTGAAATCCCATGGTATGATACTGGTTCTAAATCAGGATCTGGTTCCAGTTCTGGTTCTGGTTCTTCATCTTCTACAAGTTATGTAGGCCCTCAAGGTGGTTCAGCAACAAGATATGTTGGTCCACAAGGTAATTCAGCAAGTGTAATTAATATGCCTTCTGCTATTAATCGTTCTCAAATACCACCTGGGGATGAAGATCTTTACATTCTAAAATCTCAAATTGTACCTCCAGTGTGCCCAGCTTGCCCACAACAAACAGCTTGTCCTAGACAAGAGCCTTGTCAGCCATGCCCACCTTGCGCACGGTGCCCAGAACCTGCTTTTGAATGTAAAAAGGTTCCTAATTACTCTGCCGCAAATGATCAATACCTGCCTCGTCCTGTATTGAATGACTTTAGTTCATTTGGTATGTAAATCATATTATGTATTTTATCAATCATAAAATGATTTAATGTTTACGTGTTTTGTGGGCACGCTTCTTGTGATGTTTCTTGTGATGCTTTTTATGATGCTTTTTTGCTGTCTTTTTTCCTTTCTTTTTATGAATTTTCTTTTTTCCTGTTTTACGTGCATGTTTCTTGTGATGTTTCTTGTGATGTTTCTTGTGATGCTTTTTCTTCAATGTCTTACGTTTCTTTTTTCCTCCTGTTGTAGCTCCTGCATCTGCATGTGCTTTTAAAATTGCATCAAAAAATGCTTTTCTGTAACTATCACTTAATGGAGTGCCTGCTCCTGCTGGTGCAGCTTGACCAGCTTGAACTATAATAAGATCTAGACTATTACCTTGGGGTAATAATTGTGCATTATCTGCATCTATTGCTGGCTGAATATTTGCATTGAAAAATAATCCTATGCGAGGTTGTCCTGCTGGTACTGGAGTATTTCCAGCTACTAATGCTGCTTTAGTGGCCTGATCAGCACTAGAATAAGCTTTCACAGCTGACAATGCTACTTGAGCAGATAGTATCTTTGATACAATTGAAGGATCAATACTTGGGTTTTTTGTTATAAAACTGTCTATAGGATCAATAATGTATGCTATAATATAATTTTGCATTCTACCCCATGAAGCCCAGATTGTGCCTCCTGATGCTAATAGTGCAGTTGCCATGCCTAGCTGCACTTTAGTAACTACCCAGTCTGCTGCTGCAGAGTTTTCTGATGATATTGTAGAGCATGACTTTGCTAAACCTACCCTTGAAACAACACTATTTTTAAAATATCCAAATGTGGTCAAACAATGAGAGTTATCCTGGAATGCAGGACTTAACCAAGTAACTAATCTACTAGTAAGCGCTTGCATACCTCCTGCTTTTAAAAATGCAGCTCCAGCTGCTGCAATTGCTCCTGCTATTATAATATTTGCTAAGGCTTTTTTTGCTGTTTGACTCATTCCTCCTTTTTGTTTTCTTTTCTTACCTCCTTTACTGCCTCCACTTACTGGAGTTAAAGATGCAAGCCCAATTTTTTGCTGTTGTAATACCGATAGTAAAGCTTGTCCTTCTGGACTCATATTCATTAAAGTTATTGGTGCATCTGGAGCTGTATCACCAATATCTAATCTATAAATTAGATTAATTAATGAGGAGTTTATACTGTTTTGTGTTTGACGATATTTTGGTTGTTGGGCACAACTCATCATCAATGATGGATTCAATAAATATGCTGAATACATATTAATAATTGCTGGTCCAGTGGCAGTCCACCATGCTCCACTCTTATCTGCATTTACATTCGAGACCAATTGTTGATAATATTGTTCATTTATTTTCATATACAAATCACATGTGTCTTCTGGACTACCTTGTGTAACTTCTATTGCTGCTGCTGATGCCATAATTATAAATTATAATTAGATTATAATTATGCTCGTTTTTTTATACATTTCTCATCAATTTCTAAAGTTTTACATTTCTCATCGTGTGGTACTATTTTAATAACGCATTTCGCCTTCTTTCCATATAATGGTTCTGTACAACCCTTGTGTTTCTTTTTACGCGTCTTTCTAAACTTAAATATCTTTGGTTGCTCTTCAGTACATCTTGATCTAAAATGTTCATAACGCTCTCGTACATCACAATAACTTAATCCTGATTTCTTACCCAACATTTTATTAATCACCTCATGAAGCTTATAAATATATCTTGAAAAACTGTTTCTATTCTTCATACAATTCATAGTCAACGGATGAGCTTTAAAATTATTCTTCAAGTTTTTTCTACATGTACCACAAGGTAATGTGTTTTGCAGATTTAAAACAAAGTTTCTATAGTTCTTTTTATCTTGTAATGTTGGTTTTACTGGATAGTTAAAACTCATAATGTGTAAATAATGCCACATACTTGGTCCCCATACTGTAGTTAACATTCCATCTCCGCTCCTATAGTCTTTTCTTTTAAATATTCTCTTTTTTTTCGTTTTTTTAACTTTTTTACTTTTACGCGGTCTATTTAATTTATTTTTGCGTGTCTTCATAATTATATAGTATTTAGAAAAACATATTTCCAAATATTATATAGTATGACTGATTTTATGCAATTTGCTGAAAATACAAAAGATTCATGCATGTATATTACTAGTGGTTTATTAGTTATCGCTCTTGCAACTTTTACAAAAGGTATCCTTGGTAATATAACTTCAAAAATTATTAAATTAGGAGGAATAGTGCTACTAGCTGCTGCATTTTACTTATTTGCAAAAGAAGTAAAAAACTTAGTGATTGACAAACCTGATATACTATTTAACCCAGCCTACTCTAATTTTAAGAAAAACACTCTCATGAGCTGTGGACTCTGTGTAGTGCTTTTGCTTACAATACTATATTCTACTTACTCACTGCTCTTTTGATAATATTTATAATCTCTCTCTTAGAATCATGGGGTTTTTTAATATTATTAATAACATCAAACTTTACAGCCATAATAGCTCTGTTATATTCTTTTTCTGTTAAATAGTCACTTTTATTAATTTCATATAGTTTTCCTGATTTTCCTCTAAATAGCATATTGTTTATTTTTAGAGCTATTTCTTTAGATATTGTTCGTTAAACAATTGACAACATTTATCACATTCTATACTATAATATGCTTGACAAAATCAGAAGTGGTGTTGTAAGTATTTTCTCAAATAAAAAGTTTTTAGCAATCTTGTTGGTAGCTGTATTGTTTATTGCTGCTGCAATTTATACATATAGAAACTATGTAAGACCTAGAATGGATGCTGCATATGTTCCAAATAAAGAGTTTATTCAACAAGAAGATGCTGATGCTAATAGTGGCTATGGAGCTGATCTTTATTATTTTTACACAGAATGGTGTCCCCATTGTAAAAAAGCTCGTCCAACCATCATAAAACTTAAGGAGTATATCGAATCAAAGGGTGGAGCTATAAATGGAGTTAAAGTTCATGTTATAGAAATTGATTGTGAAAAAGATACTGCAACAGCAGATAAGTTTAAGGTAGAAGGTTATCCTACTATCAAACTTGCTTACCAAAACAAGGTAATTGAGTATGACGCAAAACCTCAAATGGATACTTTAATTCAGTTTTTAGAAACTTCACTCAAGTAAATCTTTTATACTAATTAAATTATAAAAGATTATTCAATATCTATATTTCTTGATTCTAACCATTTATCTGCTGAATCTCTACCTCTATTAATTAACTTTTCTCTCATCTCTGCATTATTAAAAGCGTCTATCCAAACATTCATATCAGATAATCCTGATGCATCACAAACAACTTCATTAGTGACTTTTGGTTGATCTACACTTGAATCTACAGTATTATGTACTCTTCTAGTGAAAACTTTTAAATATTCTAATATACTTGTATCAGAGTTTAAAACTGGATAAACTACATCCCATTTATTATTTATTGCCAATATCTCAGTCTCATTTGGTTTTTCCATATCTAAACATCTTGTAACTGGATAATTATGCATAAAACCTCCATCAATATAACACCCCTCTTTGTAATATACTGGACGAAATGACATTGGCAATGCTGAAGTAATAGCCATTGCTTCATATATTTTCATTTCTGGATTGTTTTTGTAGTGTAATAATTCTGCATTTAATCTTTTACCTGGCCCATTTACATTTGTAGCAGTCAATACTAATTTAATTTTAGTTAACTCGTACAAATCTTTTAATGTAGCATCTATTGTCATATCACGAGCTTTCAATAGAGGCTCTAAAACTATCTTTGCTAGCTCTATGCCGTCTATGCCTTTATTTTCTATAAAATCTAGTAAATCTGCACTTATCTTATCAAATACTTTTATCCAAGGTCTTTTTATCAAATAATCTGATAATGCTTCCCAACTATGAGCCAAATTAATTAATACACCCATTACACCACCAATTGAACTACCATATATCGTTTCAATGTCTTTTTTATTCCATATTTCTTTTTCATGTAGTCTTTTAAGAGCACCATAAGAGAGAAATCCTGTAGGTCCTCCTCCACAAATTACAATATGTTTTATCGTCATTACTAATATTATACATTCGTGCTATTTAATAACTTTTTTTTCTGAACATTTTTTAATTATGGATACTATCTTTACACTTGGTGATCAACATGACGATATCAAAATTAATCTTGACGAGCTTTATGAGAAAAAGAAAAAAAGCGATTTAAACACCTTAGCTGTGTACAATAAAATACTTAAACGCATTCATGACAGAATTAGACATACTGCTAGAATTAAACCAAATGAACAATTTTGTTGGTATTTAGTTCCTGAAATGATTATTGGTGTACCAAAGTTCGATAACGGTGCATGTATTGCATACCTAATAGATAAGCTAAGGGACAATGGGTTCGTCGTTAGATATACACATCCTAATCTTCTTTTCATGGGGTGGCAACACTGGATGCCTGGTTATGTAAGAGATGAAATTAAAAAGAAAACAGGTATGATTATAGATGGTTATGGTAATGAAAAAATTAAAACTGATGACAGAAGCGACAACCAATCAGTAGATAATTCTGATCCTAATGCACTAATATTTGGTCTTAAAAATAAAAGCAAAAATGTTGTTGTCAATAAGAAAAATAATGGTGATTATAAAGATATAGATTCTTACAAACCTTCTGGAAATCTTATTTATAATAAAGATTTATTGAGAAGAATACAAGACAAATCCAGTAAAAATTAACATTTTTATCTATTTTCTCTCTTTGTTTTGGTTTTTATCTTTCTTAAACAGGTTTTTATTATAGTGAACAGAACTTTTGTATATAACTTCTAACATCTTATTGATAGATTGAAAAATAATTTATAGAGAGAAATAACCTTATAAATTATTCTTTTCCTGCTTCACATGAAATCTTCACATTTTTTAATATTTTATTAGTATTTCGATCTGATACATCTTTCATAGCTACTGCTACTGTTTCCGCAAAAGCCTCACCTTTCTTTTGATTACTTTGCCAATCGGGATTATTATTAACAAATACAGTTCCAGCTTTTTGAGATACACCACGCTTAGTATGTTCTACTAGTTTTGTACCATCAGAGTCACCTTCATGATCCCACCCTTCTTCTTTATCTTTAATATACCATTTCTTTTCATGGTGGTGAATAGGTCTTTCATATTGGGTATAATCTTTTAGATTTTTTGTAATTATATTTACCATTGCTTTTGGTTCGTTTTCTTTCATTAACGTTAGGTCTTCCATTGTTAATTTCAACTGTTTTGCGAAATCTTGTATTGATGCCGCATTTTTACAATCTTCATTTAAATATAGTTGTATATTGAAATTATTTTGAACCTGATTATTATTATTTCCATTTATACCCATTCCTTCTTGGCCAACTGTCTGTCCTGCTCCAAGTCCTCCATTTTTTATAGCATTTATTAATTCACCTTGCTGTGCTATTAATTTTAAAATCAATTCATCTTTATCAATACTACCTATTGTATTAGTATTTGAAAGTGTTGAACATTCTTTCTTTTCTTCATTATGGTAAGGACATTTAAATCTATGTTTATGTAAACCTTGTCTATATTTATATTTTTTTCCACATTCACATTTATAGCAACTTTTCGGCAACTTTTCGGCACTCTTTGTTGTCATTTGTAATCCATTATGTTTTTTCGTGTCAATATGTTTTTTCCATGAAGAAAGTTTAGACGTAGAATAGTCACATTTTTCACAATAATATTTATGAGCAACTTTTCGGCAACTTTTGTCATCCATTTTGTCATCCAATGTCATCCTATATATGGATGACATAAAAAGTTGCTAAACCTTTTTCATGTTTAATACTTAGTGCCTTTTTTTCAGTCCTACATAAAGACCCTTCATAAAAATATGTGTTTAGTTTTTATTTTATTTAGGTTATGTAGATATTTTTCATTTTTAAAACAGTTTTCAAACCTAAATTTCTGAGTGAATGTTTTTATGATAAATTATTGATTATGAGAATATACTTTTGACTATTAAAAAAAAGAAAAAAATTGTAATATTTTATTTGATAATATAATTTATTCAGGTGTACCATTCCATTTATCGAAACCTTGTCTAGCAATAGCTTGCATCTGTCTCAAAGCGAATGAGAATGTGGCTCCAGAGTGTGGATTATTAGGAAGTTTATTTGAGATAAGCATTATATTTGGATGGCCCCACCAAGAATAACCTTTGTCTTCTGGTGGACTTTCAGTTTTAAACCAATTCCATAGTTTAAGTTTATCTATTGTATCAGCCATAGTTTTGAGTTCTTGATTAAACTCGCAACCATATACTTTAACAGATTTCCATTGTTGTAGAGCAGGTGTAGACATGACTATTATTCTTTTATTATTAATATTAGTATTTAACATTAATAATATTTCAATTTTTTAATTTATTTTTTGTGATGTTTTTTGTTGTGAGATTTGCGGCAGAAAGAACGCTTTTTACCGTGACTCATTTTGCATCCAGAACGATGACGGCACTTGGCAGTTTTAAGACCGCGGCAGTTAGATGCCTTAACACGCTTGCGGTATGATCTCTTAGCAGTAGAACGATTCTTTGCCATCTTTTTGTGCATTGCACGAGTTTTCATTCCACCTTTCTTGTGGTGCTTTTTGTGGCTCTTTTTATGAGCAGAGTGCTTTTTATGAGCAGAGTGCTTCTTGTGAGCTTTGCGAGTATGACGTGATCCGTACATTATATAAATAATAGAGAGAAATTAATTTAGTTGATGGATAAGATCACGTATTAAGCTTGATTGGCTTGTTATCAATCCCTGTGTCCGCACTAAATATATCTCCTGTTGTAGGATCTTGGTATGCAGGTCTAAACTGTTGTATTGATGCTTGAGTTTGCATCTCTCTCTCTTTATCTTTTTCTTTTTGTAATTCTTTTGCAATTTCTAGCGCACGTCGCTCATTTTTTATCTCTTGAACTTCACTTTTTGCAGTTTTGAGTTCTCCTTTAAGTTCCTGAACTTGTTTTTCCAACGCAGATTCTTCGCTAGGTGCTTCTGGAATATTTGCTGTATTAGTTGCAATTTCAGCACTTGATTCTGATTTTGTAGAAGCCGTATCATCGTTGGTTTGCTGTTGTGAAGCATTAGGATCTACACTTGAATCAGTTGACTCACTTTTCTCTAAATTACCTTCCTCAGCATCATCTGATTCTTTTGATTCAGGCTTTTCTTCAACAATTGCCCCATCTTGAACTGGACCTTCTTCATCAGAAGTAGTTTTAGATGGTGGTTCTTCAGTTGCATCAGCAATACTATCTTGTATAGTCTTTTCTAGTACAGCAATTTGTTCTTGTGAAGTATCAACAATCTGTTTTTCAACTATGGCTTCAAATAGCTCTAGACCTTTAATGAAATCATCTTCACATTTGATGTATAGATCAATAATAGTATTTCGTGTTTGAATAACAAGTTGTTCTAGTTTGTCTTCAGTAAGATTAGGACTAATAACAATTTCTTTTCTAGCTGTTGTTGGATTATTACTAATAACAAATATGTCATCAATAATTCCAATAAGCTTATCTTGATTTGTTTCAGCTGTTTGCATCATTTCTTTTACATGTGTTGCATAATCACCAAATAACTTATCTTTAATACTACCTGAATAAGGTTTTGTGTAAACTCCGCTAGTTTTACATCCCTTACTTCGATGGAAGTCTCTTAGAGGTATTTGACTAAACTTTTTAATGGCAGGTTTTCCATCAGCACCAAGTGGAATACCTTTATTACCAGTAAATGCTTTATAAAATCTTTCAACATCTTTCTCATACACTTGAGTTCGCATCTTTTTAGTCATACCCTTAAATCCACCATTGTCATCGTCATATTTATCGTAGTACAGTTTTTCAAGTTCAGGAATACCAGGTTCCTCAATTAATGTTTTATCTCTTCCTCTAACCCTATCATAATTCATATCACAAAACTTTGGTTTCACAGTAATGTTTTGATCAGATTGTACATTGAAGTCTTGATTATTAATTAAGGCATTTAATCTCTGAGTACAAATATTAAACTTTTTAATAGATGTTTGGGCTCCTTTAGGAATAGTTTGTTTATTCATAAGTGAAGCACGCACTGTTGAGCCATACTTATCTTTATAGGTGTAAATAGGATTAACAGTTGTTACGATAGCAGCAAATAAATGAGCAATTCTAACATAGTGTTTTGCTATTCCTATACATACACGTCTCTTTTGTGTTTCATTTTTAATGTCTAGCTCAGGAACATCAGCTTTCTTTAAATAAATAACTTTTTCATTAACCATTTCATTAATTTCAACTCCATCTTTAATTCTTTGTGCAAGATATTTTATATCACTCTCATTAAGTTTTTTAGCAATAACATCTGCAGTCATAATGACTAAACTGTTACAATAGTCTAATTTAGCTAGATTTTTCATATCAGTAAAGTTTTGCGTCAAAATATAATTGGTGGCAACAAAATCAATTACTTTAGTTAAAGATTTCTTATCAGTTGCATTTTGAGTAGAATTAGCAGCTCCCATATTTGTATAACATTTATATAGATTATAAAATTGAATTAAAAATGCAGCATTATATTGTTTACCAAAGATAATAATGTCTAGTTCTGAAGTTGTGAAAACTAAAAAAATCAAAAGAAAAAAAGATAAAAAAGCAAGAAAAGCACTATGGGATAAGTTTGATGCAGCAATGGGTACAGAAAAACAATCAATAGAATGTGTATATAGAGCTAGTGGTGATAGAGAAGTGTGTGAATGTTGCTCTTCATCACTGGTAACAACTCCTGAAGGATTTCAGGCTTGTACAAACAGAAAATGTGGCATAGTTTACAGAGATATTTTAGATAGGTCAGCAGAGTGGAGATATTATGGCGCTGATGATAATAGTGGTAGTGATCCTACCAGATGTGGTATGCCAATTAATCCTCTTTTGAAAGAATCTTCTTACGGTTGTAAAGTAATATGTAATGGAAGGTCTAGTTATGAGATGAGAAAAATAAGACGATATACTGAGTGGCTAGGTATGCCGTATAAAGAGAAGTCTCAATATGATGAGTTTCAAAAAATCACTATTTTGGCTAATCAGTCAGGTATTCCAAAAATTATTATAGATGATGCAATGAGATATCATAAGAAGATTTCTGAGGCAAAAACATTTCGAGGTCTTAATAGAGATGGCATTATAGCAGCATCTATCTACATTTCAGCTCGTGTAAATAAGTTTCCAAGAACTGCAAAAGAAATTGCTACTATATTTCATCTTGATAGTACTGCCGCGACAAAGGGTTGTAAAAATGCTATTTCCATTATTAATGAGCTAGAACATGATATGGAAAATAATGATAAAACGGTTCTTTGTCAGACTACACCTGCATCATTTATTGACAGATACTGTAGTAAATTGAATATTAACGGAGAACTAACGAAAGTATGCAAGTTTATTGCGATTCGTATACAGCGTAATAATTTAATCCCTGAGAATACACCTCATTCAATTGCAGCTGGTATAGTTTACTTTGTTTCACAAGTTTGTAATATTAATGTAAGCAAGAGAGATGTTAGTAATATAAGTGAAATTAGTGAAGTTACAATAAATAAATGTTATAAAAAATTAGAAGAAATGAGTGATCAACTAATGCCAAAAGCTATTGTAAAAAAATATAATTCATAAATTATTCCATTGTACAAAACATATCACAATAATCTTTTCTAGTTTTTATTGGTTGTTTACAAACGTTAGCAAAACAGCACAATGTGACACAGTGTACTTCAGCTAATCCAATAAGTAACGAAACCCAACTAATAAGATGTGGATTAATTTTATCAATTTTTTTTCCTGTACAAATAATTATAGTAATAAATCCACACATATATGAAAGGCTTAACATAACACCAGTCATCATTAATTTGTAATAAAATCTTCCTCTTTTCGTCATTGCTTGAAGTGCAATTGTCCTTGGTCTCTCATCTCTTGGTAGTCTTGATCTGTAAATATAACTATTTGTAATAGTTTGTTTTTGCTCTGATATTATAACATTTTCAGTATTAATTGGAATTATTTTTGACTTTCTTGTTGGCGATCTCCAGTTTGTTTGTCTGCAATGAGGACATTTACTACAGATCCCATTTTCACACATTGATAAAAGACAATCTTGACATACAAAACAGTTTTTGCATTTCAAACATCTAATACAATTTTTTGTGTCAAAGCATACATTACAATTATGTTTCTCTTTTTTTTTGTCTCTAACAAAGAGTTTCAACATTTTTAATACTTTTAATAATAGAAATGTTGAATAATTTATTAATCTTCAATTTTTTTATTTAATATATCATTTAAACCATCGTAAACATAGAAGCCAACAGCATTAACTTTAATTGCTCTAATAGCACATGGTAGAAAACCTTTCCAAAGTTTTCCTTGTTTGTATGCATTTTTAAAAGTTACATTATAAGCTACTTGTCTAGTTCTTATTACATCAAATGGATAAGAAAGAGTCCAATTGCATAATCCAGCAAAAGCACCCGACAGTAGGATAGGATAATTGTTAGTTTTAAAATAATTATAAGTTTCAAAGTATGCTGCAAAAGCGATACTCTCTCTTAGGAAAGTAGAAAACATTCCACGATTACATAGCATTTTTTTCCATATAACAGGCATGTCCATTTGGGCTTTGATTTTTCCATAGTCTGTGGCAAAAACTAATGGTGTTGCAATAGTTCCTGCTATGAACCCTGAAAACCAATCCTTGAAACGCAATTCTTTTTTGCAATAATTATGAATACCAAATGTAAGAGAACAAACGACGGCACTAGACATCATAGGATATTTTATTCCTCTAAACGGATTAACAGTTTTAAAAGTGTTTATATTTAGTTTGTTATTTTGCATCATAACCTTGTAAGTGTCAAATGGATGTCCAACCATTGTTTGACAAATACCAGAAATGCCGCCTGTTATATATTCATTCATTGATATGTATATATAACATATATCATTTATATTAATTCAATTAATTACATTAATGTGGAATATTATAAACTAGGTTTAGGTTTATATTAACAAAAGTACTTGGATAGGTTGTGAGATCCTTCCAGCTTGCCTTGAACTCATCTGAGGCACCATAATTATTAATAAATCTAACACGAAAATCTAGTGCTTGTCCTTGTTTGAAAGTAATTCTATTTTGAGAAGGATTTAAAGTAAATCGCCATCTTATATTATTAGTACTTACTGTACCAGTCTGTCCATTACCAGGTCCAGTAAGAATTGTTCCTATTTCTGAAATTGTTCCGGTGAATCCACCTACTCCTACTTCTAAGACCAATCTAGAACCTGCCGGTGTGAAGAAAGTGTTAGTTCTTCTAATAGAAAATGTTGGAGTGTTCTGATGACCTGGGGTACCACCAAAATCGACCCCTACTATGTATCCATCAAATGGAGCAGAATAAAACTCATATATAGTACTATTCGTTACATTTATTGGGTTTGATGCGCTTGCAGAAAGCGGCCAGCAAAGGTTTCTCATAGAGACATTACCTTTTGTATAACTTACTGACTGGCCACCTGCGCCGAATGTTGGTGAAAGCCAGCCTCGGGTGTCGAACAAGGATAGTTTATCCCATAACGTAATTTCAGTTGCTGTTCCAGCAATAACGGGATCAGTTGTGCTGCCTTGAGCTATATTTTGAACGCCTGGTTTTAAAACTATAGAACTAAGAAAAAGATCAAACAACATAGTGCCAGGACTATTATTATTTAATGAACTTGTGATATCTGATGAGACAGCATCAAGAATCTTAAATGGACTACCACAACTAACACTCTTAGCCTGCGCCCTTGTAGTACTATTACTCCATTTATTGTCTGCTCTTATAGTCATATTTGAACTTCTGTTGTCATCACCAAGAATATCTTTTACATCTACAACATTATGCGTTCCTACACTTAAACCACCAACACCAGAGGACCATTTCATTGTGTATGGTGTTGTTGATCCTATTGAAGAATAACTAACTAATTGTATTCCATCTCCATTTGCGCTGTTACCATAAGTTTGTAATAAAACTTTACCAGATCCAGTAGTACTACCAGCTATTAATTGTATTGTTTTCCTAGATCTCCCTATTATATCTCCACTAAAAGGCATTTGAGCACCAGTTGTATTATCTAGAATAATATTATTATTATTAACAACAGTGCCTATTGATGAAATATTGATATTACCATCACTAATTAGACTAAGTGATTTATCATTTGAAGAGTTAGTATTACTAATTATACCATTACCACTTGGATCAAGGCTCATTGTAATATCGTTGGATGTCAATGTATCTTGTACTGTAACAACACCACCAACAGTACCTACATTGCCACTAAAAGCTGTAATATTTTCATCTCTAACTTGAACTCTAGCTCCTTGAAAAAGAGTAGGTAGAGTAGTTACTTTACCAGTAAAAGCTCTTGGGCCTTGTGTATTAGTATATCCAAATTGACTAAGTAAACTTATCTCTGTCCATCCTTGGCTTGGTGGACTATAGGTATTATTTCCATTATTATTTGTTCCTGAATATATTTTTGGATTATTATCTTTGTTAACAACGCTTTCGTCGTCAATTATTTGCCAACCTGACAAATTAGTGCTAAGCATTAAATTAAGATAATGAGGATAGCCGCCAGTTATAATACCTGGACCAGCTTTAACCTGTAATAGAGCACCATCAAACTCGTCCTTTGTTACAATTCTTACTGCTTGATATTGTATATTATATAGTGGGTTCTGAGTACTATTATTATTACTATTATTATAACCTACATTATAGGCTTCAATACTGCCACCACGTGATAATATTTGAGAAACAAACATCCTAACACACTGATGTCTATCAAACTCTCTATTATATATTTCTATAACTGCAACACCTCTATTTTCGGGAAATTGATCGTTATTATCTGTTCCTAGTTTTGCAATAGTAAACCAATCTCCATTAGTTACACCATTACTCAAATAGATCCGGTGTGATTTAAATAAAATATTATTAATTGATTCTCCAATTTGTAGATTACCACTTGGAATACTAACTAGGTCAGCTCCTAAACTAGTGAAAGTTTTCTTATCACTAGGAATAGTTATTGAGTTCATCAGTGTTGTTCCGAATGATGGATTTATGTTAATACTGCTTGTAGCTAAAGGAATTGAACTATTGATATTCCAATGAGTGTGAAAAACATCTTGTTGTGGTAATTGTCCACCCGTTGGAGTTCCTGTTGTTTGTACGATAGAAGCATCATTTTTATTATTATTTTTTAATTTAAATAGCAAGTATGGTATTGGTATTGCTGACTCAATAAAAAACCTACACTGTAAATTAGAAGTGCCTCCTCCTTGTGCAACACCTCTAAAGAAAACTTCACTTATAAATGGCTCAGAACCACACCAAACCGAATGTATTATATTAATAGTGCCTTCTAAATCATTGTAAGATGCTGTTCCACTGTTACATGAACCTGTAACTAAAATAGTTCCTATAATAACTTGATTTCTAGATGAAGATTTAGTATCAGGATCAGAATCAGACGCTGTAATTTCAAATGTAGCATGTCCTATTATATTTTTTCTACCAGAGTTTGGTCCTATATTACCTTTTTGAACTGTTATTTCGGCTAAGTAAGGACGTATTGTAGTTGAAAAATCTGCATTCAACAATTTAATACGCTGTATAAAACCGTCTCCATTTACTGTTAGAAACCTACCAACTTCTGCATCACTATTAACTGTCAAGCCATTGAAAACACCAGCTGCTCCTTGAACAGCTTGACCTGCAACTATATTTACTGTAGCTCCGACACTAGAATCTGTTGTAATATCTCCTATCACATCAACTTTATTTGTAAACCTAGCTGGATTTGTAGTAATTTGATTAGCATTTGCTGATCCTGGGTTCCAATCAAGATTGTCTAATAGAAACTCTTTTGTAAATAAAGTAGAAGAAGGGTCTTGACATCTAGGATTATTATTTGGTACAGCGTAAAAGACTTCTCTGCCATCAAGTATTATTGACCCAGATACATCAAACGTGTTTTGTTCCCAACCGGGATAATCATGGTCATCTTTTATGTAGATTTGTAATGGGTTTACTCTTCCAGCAGGGCTAAAAGCAAAGTTTGTACACTTTAACTGTAATACTGCGCCATCATATACATCTTCATATGCAATTCTTAATGCCTTAAAATTAGGTCCGCTATACCAATTATGTTGTAATACGTTTATAGATAATCCGAAGGAAAACTTGAAACTAGCTATAAATGTTATAGTTTCATGTCGTCCATTTGCAGGATTAGATATTTTAAATAAAGCATCTGCTCGCCCATCTTGATTACTAGAAATATTTTCTCCCACTCTAGCAATTGTTATCCAGTCAGAGCTTGTAATTAGATTTACTGAAGGATCAAGATAAAGTGCATTATATGATTGAGTTTGTGCATATTCTTTATCAAAAAATGGATGAGTAAGTATATTTGAACTTTCTTCTACATCATACCAAATTGGTTGAATTAAAGTGTCTTTTGGTAAAGATGCTGATTCTGTAACTGTTAAGTTAGCTACATTTAAATCTCCACTTATATCTACATTATTGAAAGAAGCATCTCCACCTCCCCCACTTCCTCCAGCGGCACCTTTTGGACCAGTATATTTTATTAATGATATTCTTGGTGGATTATTTGTTGTTAACCAATGAGTAATGGCTGCGTCATCTCCATAAAACTCAACAAAACCTGATTTATAATCAATAAGCCATTTCAAATTACCTCCATTAGTACTAAATAAAGGTTCTGGTATATTACTACTTTGACCATAAAGTAGTGGTTTATATGAATTAAAAGATGGGTCATAGTTATAAGGTATAGTATCGTTAAGTGAACTAAAGTTATTGTTGCTAATATCTGGTAGGTACCATGTGCGATTTGTTTGAGGAATTGCTTGCTGTAAATCAACTCTGTAAAAAAATGTTAAATCAGTATTTGGAATATTATAAATTGTACCGTCTGCCACACCTGCTTGATTAAAAGAAAAATCTAGTGCTTCACAACCATATGAGGTAACATTAAAAGAGTTGGTAAAAGTTATGTTAGAAAGTTCATCAGGAATGTCATTTGAAAATATCTCTTTATTATTAACATAATTTCTAAAAGGAAACTTATTTTGTGTAGTAGTAGAAAAATCAGCCTCCTGCCTTGCATTTACAACATTGTTAAACTGTTTAAATAATAGTTCTGTTTTTTGGTCATTAGACATCTTTCTTATAAAATTAAGATATAAAAAAGATATAATTAAATCGAAAACTAATATTTCAGAAAATTAATTGTTACATCTTCAATAGGAGATGATAAATTATGAGGAAAACCTATACTAATTTGTAAGGTAGTTTTTAAATTACTACTTGTATTTCCAGAGGGATTGCTAATACGATAACCATCCTGATTAAATATAAATGATCCATTACCTAAACCAGCTATTCCTTGACCATCAAAAGGACCTTGTTGTGTAGCGACAGGAGTAGCATTATCATTTTCATTATGATAAACCCAATATCCATTTCCAGCCCCGCTTGTCGAGTTATCTTTTTGATAATTTGTTATTTCAATTTGAAAAATATAATTTGTTGCACTAGGACTTCCCGGAATAACATCTGTAAAAGGCATATCAATATTGAAAGAAATATATTTTAATTTTCTATTAATGGATGCACTAGGAGCACTAATACCTGTGTCCCACCATCGATTATTACCAGTTTGTCCATTATAATTAGTACTAATTGATTCGCCTGTTGACGCCAGATTTGAATAATCTTTTAATACACTTCCAGGATTATAGTAAGTTGTAAAATCTACGTAAGGATTATTTTTTCCACTTGTCCCAGCTGGTCTAAACCCACCATTCGCCCAAATTAATTGTTTATTTCTATATCCAACGCTAGTTAAATCGTCTGCGTGATTATATTGTCCTGCTAATGTGTTAAAGCCCGAGCTACTATTTCCTATTGCTTGAATAAAAGTTATAGAAGTAGCTAGATTTGTACTGAAAAACACATCCGGTTGATTAGTTGGTTGTACACTATTATTGTTATCCCATGTACTATCCCACCATAAATATTTTCCTGGATTTCCAAATGATACATCTTGTGAGGGAGCGTTCTGAGTATAGTCTGATGTCCAGTATGTAACATTATCATTGTACTTAGTTTCAATAGAAAACTGACTTCCCGAAAAATTAATGTCTGCAACATCTCTAGAATATGCTCGTTCGCCACCATTCCAACTAGAAGTATTGTTTGTCCATACTTCCCTACGTATTTGATTATTTGGTATTACATCAATAGAAGGAACTTCACTACCAATTGGCCATACTCGATTTTTGGTATCAATTTTATATCTAGGCTTACTACTAAGAGCACTAGGATTATAAATAGCAGATGATGTAGAAATATTTGTGGTAGTTGGTTTCCACCACAATGCAATATTTTGTAAGTTATAACTATAATCTAATGTTAAATCTTGTGCAGTAGTTCTAAGGTCAGGCATTTTCAAACCGAAAAAGTTTCTATCTAATGAAACAGTAGGATTAGCATAACTATTCAATGAATAATTAATTTGACCTGGTTTTCTACCTATACCGATCTCTCCTGATGCATTGTTTCCAGTTAAAAAAGGACCCGGACCACCACCATTATAAGTATCTGTTATAGTTACTGTATATTTATCATAATTATTATTACATATATCGGGATAGTTTGCTAACGAAACACTAAGCAGTTTAGCTTGATTTATACTAACATCAGTATAATAACCTTTCTTTTGCAAGTCTGGTGTGCTTCCTGCTTCATTAGAACTTGCATCTAATGTAAAGAAAGATGTGTCACCATTAGAAATAGATATATTACTAACATCTAAATATCCTACTGTTTTATTAGTGCTTGCATCAAAATTAACTCCTGCTGTATTTCCTAATGATTTAATTTGTATAAATGTCAATTCAACTCCACTACTGTCTAACCCTACAAATGACGTGTCAAAGCTTGGATTAAGATTA
>MDSZ01135602.1_pt1 | contig 26481 bp, 25 predicted proteins | sample 811201 | NCBI WGS metagenome assembly MDSZ01 (sample SAMN05326647, study PRJNA326480) | marine metagenome | isolation source: seawater | place: Indian Ocean: North | collected 2010 | reverse complement strand
TTCTCTCTCCACAGTTGCATGCAAGACCTCAATCATACCGCATGTGTTGCCAAATTTGCGCCTAACGCTAACGCCTTCTTACAACAAATGGCTTTTTGAATAAAAGCAGCACAGACGACTCCTCATCAAAGCTTATTGGCTTAGCTATCCGCCACTGCTTGTCAGAACTAAGCATCAGAAAGTTTGACCAGCATTTTGCCGTTATTGGACCCAGTAAAGAGCCCGATGAAAGCCTCTGGGGCTTTTTCAATACCTTCGTAAACCGTTTCATGATATTTCATCTGCCCAGACTCAATCCACGATGACATATCCTTCTGGAACTGCTCACGCTGAGATCCAAAAGCAGAAACGACGAAACCCCGCAATTGCACAAACTTGTATATTGTCTCGGTTAGATTCCTAGGGCCAGCAGTGAGCTGGCCGTGGTCATTATAATGCGCAATCATGCCGCAAATTGGAATTCGTCCATAAGGGCGAATGTGCGTCAATGCCGCTTCCAATTGTTCTCCTCCTACATTCTCGAAGTAAACATCAATACCATCTGGAGCACCCCTTCTAAGTTCGGCTAACGGATCAGCAGTCTTGTAGTTGAATGCATGATCAAAGCCAAACTCATTTAACAGTTGATCGACCTTTTCATCTGAACCAGCACTACCAATGACTGTTCCACCTTTAATCTTAACGATCTGGCCAACTACGCTACCTACAGCACCGGACGCGGCAGAAACAAAAACCGCCTCGCCATCTTTGTATTCTCCCGTGACAAGAAGTCCGCCATAAGCAGTAAGGCCGGGCATTCCCATAACACCCAAATAGGTACTGAGAGGTGCAAGCGTTTCGTCCACCTTGCTGAGGCCAGCACCGTCGGAGAGAAAATACTCACGCCAGCCGTACCCGTTATTGACGTAATCACCCTCGGCAAAGCTGGGGTGGTTGGACAGAATAACCTTGCCCAACGCTCCGCCTGCTAGCGTTTCACCGACGGGGAAATCGAGTCGCATACGACCCCGCATATAAGGATCAACGGACATATAAATATTTTGCACCAAAACCTCACCATCACGGGCATCAGGAACTTCTATCTCAACAAGTTCGAAGTTTTCGCCAACGGGCATACCCTGAGGTCGAGATTTCAAGGTTATCTGTTTACTAATCAGCACAGTGAACTCCTTATCTTAAATCAACAATTACAATAAACGAGAAACCGTCCCGCCAGAAAAGGTTAAGAGACGGCAACATTCGCTTGTTATGGTTTTTAGTCGTCTGGGTATCGGCAGATTCGCTCAGTTCGAATCTCAGTGCCGTCGATAAAGGTAAAGATCATCCCAGTTCCCGCCATTTTTCTGGTAACGGTGTCAAACAAGTCAAATAGCCGAAAGATCAATTCGCCATCATCATCAAAATGAATGGCAGTGTTGAAATTATTGCAGATACCACCAACATCCCTCGCGCCATTTACCAGTGTCCCGTCGACTCGGAAATCATGGATCGTGTTGCCAGCTGTCACAACCATCCTGTTACCGCATTGCTCGATTCTCTCAACATGACCTACCCAGCCAGACACACCAAACCACAAGCCTCGCATGTCTATGACGCCGTCCGCTAGGGGTTCCGTGCATTCGGCAAGCACAGGCATGGGTATTCTGGTAAACCCACAGCCAGGTGTATAAGCTTTTGGAATCTCGCTGGCCAATTTGCCTGAACCATCTAATTTAGGCAGCTGACAGTAATCGACGCTCGATCCGTCAGTAAGAAATATCCGTTGATCCGTTGTGTCGACGGGACGAGGATAGAGAAAAGCATAAAAGGCCAAACAGACAGCAGAGAGCAACAACAGACCAAGGACATATAGACTGATACGGATAATCATACTTTTCGCTCTAGAGAGAATTATATTTCGGCATCCAGGCTATCGACGAGTATTTAGCTGATCTCGCAATCGCTGCTCTTCTTCGTTTTCACTCACTTCCATTATTGATTCGCCGCCATAGATTTCTTCTTCAAACCACTCGACAAATTCACTGTCCCTGTTTAGTTTCCAACTACCCCAAACCATCCTCGCGTTGGTAGTCTTCATCACACCAAATTTGAGAGTACGCATCCTTGTGTTTAGGTGACCCTCATCTACAAGCCCCGCCTTCACTTTGTCATAGACGTCAAAAATGTCTACAAGATAAGTAAGAATTGCCATTTGAATACGCCAAGAGTCAGTTGAAGATAATGAATTCGAGGACCAATCAAGAGCCATGAATTCTGCATATTCCCGATCTCTTGAAGTCTGAAAATATCTCTCATAGAGGCGCTGCGTTAAAGAGTGTCCAAACTGCGCTCTGGTGATCACGTTTTGCTGTTGAATCTGTTTTCCCAAATAAATCAGAGAAAAAATTACTCCAAGAGAACCTATGAATTCTCCAAGATTACCTAAATCCTCTATAAGCATGTCGATTTTCCACTAATAAAAACGGTTCAACCATATCAAAAGTTTCATCAGGCAATCATATTTTCCGGGGCCTTAAATCCTCCTACATGCTGTGTAATCTGCTTAGCAAATTCGATAGTCCTATGGTCCCTGTAAGGAGCACTCACTGCCTGGAGGCCGATAGGTAATCCCTCAGCATCTAGTCCAGTCGGGAAAACAGTACTCGGCAGGTAAGCATTGACAATCATGCCAGCCCAAAAAATTTGTTTAAAATAAGATTGTTCCGTTTGGTCAACCATGATAACTCGGTCACCGAAGGGCCGATGGTCATGGGGGAAGGCAGATGTAGCCATCTGAGGACAGACTAAAATATCCCATTCTTGGAAGAATTCATCCCAAGCTCGTCGAAGTTTTTCCCGCCGTGTATTCGTTCTTATCCAATCGCGGTGAGACATTACCGTTGCCCTAGTGTTGACAGCAGAAATGGATCTGTCATCCGGGTCCAATTCAGCGGCCGCGGCCAATGCTAACTTGACCTCCGCGGGCCTCATTGCGCTTGTCATTACAGCCGTTAATAAACTTTGGTAATTTGCATGTGCGAAAGCAGTATCAAAGTTAGGACGAACTTCTTCAGAAACAGTAGCACCTTCATCGCGAAGAATTCGTGCCACCTGGTTAGCTCGGTTAATAGTATCCTGACTCACCGGCGCAATGTCGTCAGAAGCCCAGATAGCGACACGTAAGTCCTTCAGTTCTGCGAAATCTGCTCTAGGCAGATCAACACGCAGAGCTATCGCTTCCCGATCCACGGGCCGCGCCATAATATCCAAAGCAACGGCAAGATCATCAGCTGAGCGCGCCAACGGACCACAAACGGCAAGGTCAGCCTCAGGAATGCCGGGAACTAGTTCGTGCCCCTTCATTGGCACGATGCCATATGTCGGTTTGTGTCCGTAAATGCCGCAAAAATGAGCTGGATTCCGGATTGAACCACCAATGTCGGAACCTGCCTCCAGCGCGGAAAAACCTGAGGCGAGTGATGCGGCGCTTCCTCCTGACGATCCGCCAGGGGTACGAGTCGGATCATAGGGATTTCCGGTTACACCGTAAATTGGGTTATAACTCTGGAAGTCCGCGAGATCGGTAGGAACGTTAGTTTTTCCTAAGAATACGGCACCCGCTGCTCTAAAGCGTCTGACAGAAAGACCATCACTATCTGAATAATTATTTTTGAACGCTTCTATTCCCCATGTTGACGGAGTATTCGCCATGACATATGACTCTTTGATCGTCATCGGCACCCCATGCAAAGGGCCCAGTAGGTCACCTCTGGCTAGGGCAGAATCAGCTTCCTTTGCTCTTTCGAGAGCGTCGTCAAATGTCCTAACAACAACGGCATTAATCTCGTTATCGTATTTTTCGATGCGTCTAATATATCGCTCAGTCAATTCCTCCGAACTTACCTTTTTTGTACGAATCAGCTCTGCTTGCTCTAGTGCACTGTCATATATGTTGCTTCCCATCTATTGCTACCCCTCAAACCATTTCTCTTTCTTAGTGTTTATTGCCTCTATCACACACTATTTCGATTAAAAGACGTTTAACTTCCTTTGCGGTGTCTGTCTGCATTGATATCAACAGATTGAACTGAGTCGAATCTGTCAACTTTGAAAGTTGAGCGGGATTAAGAATATACTTCGACATTTAGTGTCCGATTAAGAACCGTACTGTCCGATGAAGAGCCACCGATATCCGGATAAGTGCGGTTTACAGTTGTACATGGAGTCGTGTCTATTACCACCCTAAGGTGCCCGGGTCACCTTTAAAGGGACCCACCACCTCGTTCGTAATCCAGCCACCGTAAAAATCACCACGTTGCGCCTGAACAGCTTCCCCATCAACAAAGCAACGAGTCAACGACGCGTAGAATGAGTACCAGCCATCTATCCCTTTGAAACGCTCAGTCGGACCATCATACCGCCATGCAATTTTTGAATTTCTATATGAAAAATACGTTGCCTGCCCTTTCCATTCGCAATATGTGGCGCCGTCACACGGAATCAAGTCCGCTAGCATATCGTCAGGCGCGATATAGAAAGTGGGCGGACTCGCCGTTTCTAAGACCCGAATGCTCGATGCTGCACGAGCAATTAATACGCCATCCTCACTGAAAACTTCAATTTTTCTGCGATCGCTTACTAATGCAGGCGGTCTTGGATAATCCCACACTGACTCTTGGCCCAACTTAGGTTCTATCGCAAAGTCGGGGCGTTGGGTTCCTGTATGTTTCCACATATCACGAGCTCTTTCTTTCAGCCGAAAACTTGACTAGGAATTTCTGAAGTAAACCGCAAAGGGTCCTGGTAGACCTAAAGGCATTTTTTTCACCAAACTTATGACTACTAAGATGCTGGTCTTTGCGCCAAGGTTCCATCCCATACCGATGGGCCTTCGCAGTCCGCGTAAGAATTGTAGTAGTCCTGCATAGCCGCCGCTCCATCGCCATTGGCTAGCCAGTTTTGGTTTTTCATGAGCGAACCGATACCGTCATATATTACAAAGTGCATAAAAGACCCTTTGCGCGACGCTTGACCAAGCTGCGGAAGTATAATGGCCCAACCAATCATGGATAAATCATCCTTGTTCGCATCGAGCCATGAGTCATGCTTCGCCTTTAGCTGATCGCTCGTAACTCCTGGTTTAGCCTTGCACCATTCGGTCTGAATAATCCGCCTCGGATTGGCCTCCAAAGCCGGAACATCCATATACTTATACAGAACGTGATTAAATTTAAAGTGACAGTCACCTACCTCTGAGCGCGACGCCATAACTTCGGCCGCTCTCTCTGAATTTTCCCACTTCTCCCAGCCCTCAGCAAAAGCGGGTATTGAGCCATATACCATCGTTATGTAGTCGGCGGTTTCGATAGAAGCAGTAGCGTTGTCGAAAAAAGGGGTGAAGTTGATAATTCCCAGTTCTAAGTTCAGGCGTTGAAACTCGGACGCTGCAAAATTTACCTGATCATCTGCATCTTTTAACGTCTTGCCTGGTCTAAGCTGACAAACTTCGTACTGCATCCCACCAAGATCACTAAGAACTATTCCGTCGTATTCTTCTTCGGCAATGGCAACACGAGCACTAATCAAAATAAAGAACAATAGAGCAAGGTTTAACTTTTTTTGTTTCATAGTTTTTCCATTCAGATAAATCTTAATTTTTTGTAATGCAGATCGTTCAATAGTATCAGTCAACATTTTCTTACGCATCCTTGCTTACCTAATCAAGACCGCGCGTTACTTTTGATCGATCAGTCCTTGTCGAAATTCCTTTTCGTTTCGCAGCAGATTAAGGCCAAACCCCTGATCATTTCACCTTCGAATCGATATAAACATTCAATGCGAAGCAGAAAAAACAAGCTAGAGCGCTAGTATATACTGAGGCATAAAAGAATTACGGATTACATACATGCTTCTACCTATGCCCATGAACATGGCTATTTTTAAGATTTTAATTCTTCTAAATATATTCCTTGTCTTCCCAAAAGCTTCAAGCGCCCAAGAATTACCTGCGCTTTCAACCCAAGTCAACATTCTGACAATTAATGAATTCCAAGGGCTCTTAGAGAGATCAAAACGTTGGGGAGAATTCGGCGATCAGGACGAGGCTGGCGCAGTCAACTTGATAACACCAGCAAAGAGGGTTCTTGCAGCAAAAGAGGTTAGAGAGGGCGTCGCAATTAATCTTTCCAATCCTATGAGCAAATCGGAAAGTGGGGACTTCATTGTCCCGCTTGAACATAAAACCTTCGTCTTCCCTCCTTTGGCAGGGCCAACGAGTCCGGAAACTGCCGCCGGTGATGTATTCACCATCAATTATCACGGTGCTCTACATAGTCATATGGACGGTCTTGCTCACTTTGGTTGGGATGGAAAACTCTACAACGGTTTTCCTTTCGAGCCGAAACCACAAGGGTTCGTTAACGTGGGCCTCGAGCACATTGCATCCACAGGCATCTTCACGCGTGGCCTCTTAGTAGATATGCCGGACCTATATGGTTTGAAAATTCTCGAGCCTGGCACGGTAATAACAGTTGACCACTTGGAAGCATGGGAAAAAGCATTGGGCATTACTGTCTCATCGGGCGATGTGTTGCTATTGCGAACTGGCAGATGGGTGATCGCCGAAAAAAATAAGGATTTCAACCCTCTTCAGAGAACAGCAGGCCTGCATGCTTCAGTAGGCCTCTGGCTAAAAACTCGTGGCGTTGTCGCGATTGGTTCTGACGCAATCAGTGACGTTGTACCAGGTGGAGTAGAAGGTGTATTCAATCCAGTACACGTAGTGGCGAACTATGCTCTTGGAATGCCTCTATTCGATCATTTACAGCTTGAAGAACTGGCACGCGTCACAAAACAACGGAATAGGTATACATTTTTATTTACCGCTGCTCCACTATACATAGAAGGGGCAACGGGTTCACCGCTAACACCTTTTGCTCACTTATAAATCAGACTGTTTTCGGTACTCTCTACTTTGAGATTTGCTCTTCTTTAGACCTGAGCATTTGCTTAACTAAAGCTCTGATAACTCTGCGCCCCTCTGGAGATTGCCAACTACCTTTCGCAACACCACCTGGAACGGGAATAGGTCTCACGCGGCCCTTGAGACTTTGAAAACGGCTTTCGACCTTACGCAGCCAATTTTTACGATATTCTTCGTCAGCCCAGCCGCCTCCTGTACCTCGAGAATAAACTACGAATCGGGTATTAGGGTTTTGGTCAGCGATGTAACCTAAAAAAGCGACCAACTTGTTTTCAGCTATCTCGTAGTGCTTGTTAAACACAACAGAGGGTTGTTCAGTGGCGGTCGGATATTTCACCTCTAAGTCCTTCGCCATGGAATGAAAAAAGGCGGACCGATGTATAAGAACGAGAGAAGGGTTTTGTTCTAGAACCTGCGACTCTCTATCCCAATCCGATCCGAGAGTTTCTTTTTGCGTGATGATTTCCAAGTCACCTAATACTTCGCTAAGGACGTCCGCGTTAGTTCCGCTTCGTTGCCGTGTTTCTTCATCATAGACGCCTCGCGGAGCAAAGGTATCCATTAAGACCACCACAGGTCTGCCGATGCCCGATGAAGAGTTTAATGATGATGGCTTACTGTCACTTTGGCTTATATCCGTGATAATCAACCAACCAAGTGCAGCTACTACTATAATTAGTAAAATAGATTCAAGGCTCAGAACTTGACTTGGAGATTCACTCGTTTCTTGTCCAGGTTGAATCAACCAGGCTACCCCCAGCGCAATCAAGAAACCTCCCGCAATTAGAGCGATCAACGTTGTCATAAACCACTCTGGTAAACCCAGAGGCTCCTGGACTACATCTGCAATCTGCAACACCACCCACGCCACCACAGAGTAAAGCGCAGCAACGCGATAAATAAGTTTCTTCTTCAATTTGCTCTCTCCTAGCACCTCAGCACAATGGCTGATTGGTTCAGCCTCCAACTTCTAACTTCTAAATTAAATAAATCCCTTCTCTGACCGCGCAACTATATCGGAGGCATGGCATTCTTCGATCATAAGATGCATCTAAAGCAACTTTGCTTCCGCGGTCCTCTTTTTACTTTCACCTCCAGACCAGCTAATCGATTAAGACATGTCGATCTTCCCAAAGTTGATTACTAGCATTTATAGAGAAAAAACATCGTTCAAATGCAAGTTCATTATCAGCCTGATAATCTATACCGAAATGCAAGGAGTAGTAAGTGAAATACATTTTTCTCAGTCTTTTAATTTGGATGATAGTACCCAAGGCGATAGCCGATCATCATCAAGCCGCAGCAAATAAAGGAGGCAAACCATTTGTTTTGATCGCGCGCCTTCATTCCTTGCCTGGCAAGGAAGATCAGGTCATTAAATTATCAAGGTCAGCTGACGAGGCCGTGGAATCGACCGAACCAGGTATGCTTTTACACACTTTTGATCAAGACCCTAACGATTCGCTGGGGTTTGTGTGGACAGAGGTCTACGCAAATAGCGCAGCCTTAATCTTCCACCTACAAAACCCTCCTCTGCAGCAATACTTGGCTGATGTAAGCCCATTACTGGACTCTTTTACTGTAGAACTTTACGGGGAGGTCTCACCCGAAGCAGTGGAATTACTTGTCGCGACCGGCACGCCGACGACACACTACAAAACTAAATTAGGTTATGTACGGGAGTTAAATCGGTTTTAGCACCAAGCTGATATTTCCTAATGGTTTGTTCTTTCTACGATTTTCTGCCCCTTTACTTACCAAGCAGAATCAATGTCTCAATACGGAACGGAAAAGCTAAGCGAAAGCTCCCGACGATGATTTAGAAATCACAATCTGAAGAAAAAGACTTTTATGCCTAAACTTTCGGTGGATTGGCCGTTCAATCCGAAAAAAATCCCATTTTTTTATGGATGGGTAATCTGGGTGTTAAGTACTCTTGGGTTTCTTATGAGCATACCAGGCCAGACCATGGGTATGGCCGTGTTCACTGATCCTCTTATCGATGTGACCGGATTGTCACGCACAGAACTATCGATGGCTTATCTTCTTGGGACCATCGGTTCATCTTTATTTTTAACCAAAGCTGGCCAGTGGTATGACCGTTATGGGGGTCGGGTGATGATACCGATAGCAAGCCTTTGCTTAGGCGTTATGGTCACATTCATAAGTTCTGTCGATTATCTTACGGGTTTACTGGGTGGCGGTGCCTTCGTACTCATGTTGTTGGGCTACTTTGGCGTACGATTCTTCGGTCAAGGAGTCCTGACCAGTTGTTCTCGGAACGTTTTGATTTCGTGGTTTGCCAAGAGGCGTGGATTGATCAGCGGGCTCCGAAGTTTGTTCGTTTCGTTTGGCTTCTCTATAGCACCACTGCTACTGGCATCTTTGATTGCACTTTATGATTGGCGAGGAGCTCTTTGGTTCCTAGCTATTATGGTTTCGATTTACGGGGCGATAGCTCTAGTGTTTATTAGAGACAATCCTGCTTCTATTGGTGTAACTGCGGACGGCGGTGATCTAGCAAATACTCATGACCGTGTATTTGAAGTTACCAGCAAAACCTTAAGAGAAGCAAAAAGAGACCCAATCTTCTGGATATACAGTGCCAGTTTGGGGTTTCAAGGTCTGATTGGCACCGCTTTGACCTTTCACGTAGTTTCGATTTTTAATGAGGCCGGCAGGAATAGCGAGGAAGCTTTTGGTTATTTTCTCCCTGCAGCAATATTCTCAGTGAGCGCTAATCTAATCGCTAGCTGGCTTGTGGATCGCTATTCCCTTAAGCCCTTCTTGCTTACCAAGTTAACTCTGATGACTATCGGTTGTTGCGGCTTACTCAACTTAAATGAACCTTGGGGTTTTTGGCTGCTGGCAGTGGGCTGGGGCTGCAGCGGGGGTTTATGGAGTGTGATATCCAACTTGGTACACATAAGATTTTTCGGTCCTTTAAATCTCGGCGCTATCTCAGGACTGAGCACTTCCTTGACTGTATTTGCCAGCGCTATCGGACCTGCTGCATTCAGTCTTAGTCTCGATGTGTTTGGTAGTTATTCGGAGGCAATAAAAATTTCCATTGGAATTGTCACGTGTTTGTTAATCACCGCCGTGATTACTCCACAAAATGAACCAAGTCCACGATTCGAATCATAGAAAATATTCACGTGCACGAATTCGCCGGGCCTATACGCCACTTTCGTGAGTAAGTGGATTGCTGTCTCAGTATCTATAACCACGACATAACCCCACTAATGCCGAATAATCTTAAGAGTTTTGGTTGTTCTTCGATTTTGCTTTTTCGAAAGAACTAAAATGAACACAATGGGTTATGTTCCATTTCTCCTATACCATCAAACTGATGGTGATACCTTGATCAGCCATAACGGAGCTCAAATCACGCTGAAGCAAGTCGGCAGCGTCTTTTTGGCTACGTAGGTGAGCATCAAAATGAGACAAACCAAGCCCGTTGATTAAAGCATAAGCATGATTACCGGGGACGAGTTCAGTTGACGGCTTCATCAGGCTTAACATCTCATCCATGCCTCTCTTGGCTTCCTCATCCGCATCAGCATTAGCAGCTTCTATAAATAACTTAAAGCCATCTTGATTTTTTTCCACGTCGTCATTGAAGTGAAAATGATCAGCATTCTCTAAAACCACAACTATTTTAGGTTCAGGATTACGTTCACACAGATCGCGCATACCCGATAGCGGTAGGATTGAGTCAAGATCGCTAACGATGTAAAGAGCAGGAACCGTTCGCCCCCAGTCAAAAGTGAGAGCATCGGGCAAAGGGTTCTCTCCATCGCTAGTTTTACCACCGGCTGGTGCTAACGGAACTATGGCTTTGACCCTCTCGTCAGTCTCAAGAGTCTTTAATGTGGTCCAGCCACCAAAACTGTGGCCCGACATGCCAATACGATTTGCGTCAATTTCTATTCCAGCCTCACCCGCTATCATCTGATCAATAACAAAACTTGCATCCGCAGGTCTGGACAGAATAAAGCGGCGCATAAATTCGATGTCTCCCGTTTTTGATTGACCGCTGATCATATTTATTGTGGTGTTACCAACGTGGTCCATAGCCGCTACAACAAAACCATGACTCGCCAGATGTGTATAAAAAAAAGTAGATTGTCGCCTTTCGCCCCCGTAACCATGAGAAAACACTACTAAGGGAAAGCAGCCTGATTCTGACTCAGCATTCATTACAGCATGCTGAGAGCTCTCGCCTAGGCCAGGGACTATTTCATATCGCGCCATCTTATCAGGATCAAAATCTTCGCCCGCGTGTGCGTTAGTGGCGGGATACCAAACATCGACGGGCATCTCGTGATCACGACTCTGATCTATCCATGAAAATTGTCGAGTACCTACTGGGTGAGAACCACGCTCGAAAGGATTATATTCAGTCACTTTGCCAACCTTCTAGTCAAAAGCTCACCGTACTCCAGCCTTCGCCACCTAATCAAGACTAAGCCAAATAATCTCGCTTTGACTTCCTATGTTGGAAACGGCTAAAGATAGACCTTCATTCGTCGTGTGGGCAACACTTGGATATCTTATGTTTTACGAGCTGTGACTTTTATCTCTGCCCGAGCTCCGGGAATAATCAACTCAGTGATTCCGATCCAAGTGGAGGCAGGATAGGGTTCCTTGATGAACTCATCTTTAACTTTTGACATGGTAGCCGCATTTTTTTGCAAATCTACCAAGTAAATGGTGGTATCGATAATGTCTTCGTAACCGACACCGGCTTCGGCGAGTGTATCGCCTAAAGAAGCCCAAGCGCTCCGGAACTCATCTTCGGCCGAATCGCCTTGGCCAACGACACCCGAGAAAAATATGATGTCGTTGTGACGGACAGCAGGCGCAAAATGCCAGTTTTCGTAAGTTTTTCGTGCTGCGGCTGGGACGATAACGTCTATAGGCATGTTGTTTTCCTTCAAAGTAGTTTAGTTGACTCGGATGTTAGCAGCAGGTCGATAGCGGTCACCATCGGCTAAATATCCACCGTCTTTCGCCACGATAGGTTTCAACTCATACATTCCACCGCTTTTAGGAAGGTGATCGCTATAGTAGGCCTGGTCGCCGAAAAAGCGAAACACCATATTACGCCGCTCACGCAAATGGCTGTCAGTGCCCCCACCGCGATGTAAGCAGTGGGGGTGGAAGACAACCACATCGCTCGGAACCAAATCAAAACCCAAGATTGTCCAACTGTCTGGATTTTCCGCCACTTCAGTTGCGATGTCCGGTAGCGGCGGAAATTCTGCAGCCTTACCCCACAATGCTTCAGTAGGGTTTTTTGGGTTAAATGTTGTCCCGTCGTACTGGATTCCCTTATTGGATCCTTTGATTACTTGTACCGATTGATCAGCGCTCATTGCCGTAAGGGGGATCCACATATTGCACCAATGTTCACCTGACCAAGGCTGATAGGCTGTATCTTGATGCCAAAAGGTCGGATCGGCCTTACCTTTTTTCCAAAATATCTCTTCTGCGAAGTAGCCAACGTACTGAGTATTCAGCAGCTCTGCGACAACATGACCAAAGCCTGAGCGGGCAATAATCTCGTCATACATCGACTTTGCTGCGGGGTTGCCATTGTCGATAAAGGAAAAGTCTTCCCTATCTGTCCTGCCGGATGCGATTGGACCGGGATGAGCTACTGACCATTCGAAACAGGCATTAAGTTCGGCTAGTAAGTCTAGATCGACAAGCCCTGGCAACTTGACAATGCCGTCTTCTGCGAACGCCGTTTTTAGATCTTCTGTGATGATGTAAGTCATATTTTTACTCCCGCGCTGTTTAAACTTTACAGAAATACAATTTAGAGGCAAATCTCTCACCTACTAAAAATAGAGACCTAAATGGAGAGAACGGTGATGCTCAACAATATTTTTGGTCTCAGTATCTTTGGTCGAGCATCTCAAAAGTTCTTCTATGCGAGCGATTCCCCGTCGCTCACCATTTGCGCGACGCACCAAATAGCCATTAATCAGTATTCACTCAATATAGATGCATTACTTACAGCCATTAACCGTCTCGTCAGCTTATCGAAATGATAAAGATGAAGTTCTTGGTTATAGTAATGACAGTTAGGGCAAAAGGTATCATCTTTACTCGGGCCCATATTGCAACTCTATATACAGGATAAAGGTCATTGCTCGAGCCTCAATCTCTTGCCTTTGCAAAAAACCCTTACGAGTACTACGCCGACCTTCGCAAGCTGGCTGAACCTTATTTTTATGAACCTGCTGACGCTTACCTGCTAGCTCGTTATATCGACGTGGAAGGTGCAGCTAGGAACCCTACGCTAGTTAGATCGCTTGAAACATTTATGGATTCGGACTATGTACGTGCGCAACAGCGAGCAAAAAACTGGCACGACATGCCCAATCATGAGCAGTTTGTGCAATCTAGCCTGCTTGAACGAGATGACGAATCACATTTTCGTCTTCGAGTCATTGTCCTTCGCGCGTTGTCGAGGCGTTTCGTAGAGCAACAGCGCAGTATGATCGAGTCATACGTTGATCTATTACTGGACAAACTGCTACAGCGCAGAGAATTTGATTTCGTTGAAGACCTTGCCTCACACGTTCCTGGTCACATCATCGGTCATCTGCTCGGCGTTCCAATCGAAGACTGCCCTCAATTACGAGTATGGTCAGAAAATATCGTTCAATTTTTTGATGTTGACAGAACCGAGGAACACAAACTACTTGCAGAAAAGGCCACCACCGAGTTCTACATCTACCTGTCTGACCTAATTACAGCGCGAAGGAAGAGACCGCAAGAAGATCTAATTAGCTCGCTCGTCGCTGCTCAGGATTCTGGCGAAATGAGCGCATCAGAACTCATCTCAACCTGTATGCTCATACTCGCAGCCGGTCACGGGTCGACAATTGATGTTCTCGGCAGCGGTATGCACGCTCTATTATCGCACCCTGAACAAATGCACCTGCTGCGCCAAAAGCCTGAACATATCAAGACGGCGGTGCAGGAAATGTTCCGTTTTGAGTCACCTCTGCCTTTCTTCCATCGGTACACCAGAGAAACATTTGTCTTAAACGGGCAGCAATATCCCAAGGGGACAAAATTTGGTTTATTGTATGGCTCAGCGAACAGGGACCCATATCAATTCCCCGATGCAGATAAGTTCGATATCACACGTAACCCGAACCAGCATGTCGCATTCGGGCGGGGCGCTCACCTTTGTTTGGGTAATCATCTATCACGGCTTGATATGGAAGTCATATTCCTTAGCATTCTCAAAAGAACTAAAAATATCCAATTAGCAGGTCCTGAACCTACCTATAAAAGAAGTCTGTCTGAGCGCGGACCGGAATCATTGCGCCTAGTCTTAACACCCAATTAGGCATTTTGGATCAGGTATTTTTTTTGAAAAAAATCAATGTTTTAATTCTCAACCACAGGTAAAGCAAACAATAGATCCGATCGTAAGAAGCATCTGTTTTGTTGATGATTAAGCAATATTTAGCCCTAGGATCGCTGTGGCAATCTGAATTAAAAACGCGTATCACGCCATAAGAATAGAACTGAGGGTTGCTGTTATGTAGGAACAGCCGGCATACCAATCCTCGTCTTGAAATAATCCAACGCGCTCATCTAACCGCCCATCACTATAAGCCCCGGGAACACGTTGGGCAGGATAGCTCCCTCATTAACAACTATTTGACCGTTGACGATCACTGTCATGATCCCGGTGGAAGGAGAGTAAGGATGATCGTAAGTCGCGCGATCTCGAATAGAATCTAAATTAAAGATGACAATATCGGCATCGGCACCCGGTTGAATTCTACCTTTGCGTTTGAATTTAGGCGCGACAACCTCTAAACGTTTCGCCGGAAGATACGACATTTTCGAAAGCGCTTCCGAGAGGCTCAATATTTTACTACCCCTCACATACTCAGCAAGAACCCTGCTGAAAGTTCCAATGGCTCGAGGATGTGATCTGATCTTTTCGCTAAAGATCGGCATTGCGTCACTACCTATCATCATCGCAGGAGACTCCATTGCCCGACGAGTCCAGTCCTCTCGGCCATAGTGATGGATGATAATGGCGCCGGGATCCTCCGCTCTTAACTCATTCCATCGTTTTTTGGTTAAGAACTCACCTGTCTCAGCCAGCTGAATATCTTTGTATGTGATACCAAATATGTTTTTCCAGTCTCGCCTAAAAACATCAGCGCCGATCGATGTTGAACCAGCGTTATATGGATAGGATTCAGCACTAATATCGACGCCCTCGACGAGAGCATGATCAATTAGTTGGAGAAAGTTGTCGATGCCACCCATCGCACTCGCGTTAAGATGGCAAATGTGAATTGAAGCTCCTGTACGTTTTGCTAATTCAATAACCTCCGTCAAACCTGACGCGTCCCCTGCTCTTCCTCGCCTAATATGAATAAATAAAGGAGCGTGCCGATCAGCTGCCGTGTTAAACAATGCCTCGAGTTCCAAATCACTAACAGCAACGCTCATGTAATCTAAGAGTAGACCGATGCCTAAACCCCCTTGATCCAGGCCTACACCCACGTGACGCATAGCACGCGCTATTTCGACTTCATCCATCTGCTTTGTAAAAGCCGCGTCGTTAAAGCTAAAGAATTTTCCGTTGAAGAAAATATAAGGCTGATCAGCATTTGAAAGAACCTTTGCCCGTATGGATGCATAACTCGCTGACGCACCAAAATTAATCAACGCTTGATCGGCAATATTATTCGCAACAGCTGCAACCGGATAGGCACCAGCTTCTAAGTCCAGCGCAGTGGTAACACCATCTCTTACCTGATATCGCTGTCCAAGTTGTGTTTGCGCATGACTGTGTAGGTCTATGAATCCTGCAGTAACAACCTTGCCTTTCGCTTCGATCGTTTCTATACCTGACAGTGGCTTTTCACTGACCGCAGCTATCCGGTTAGAGGTAACCCCAATATGACGTATAGCATCGGTAGATGATGCCGGATCAATTACGCGACCATTAGCGATTACCAAATCAAAAATATTTTCTGCTGAGGCCTGGATATTGAATATGCAAGCGAGCACCACCCAAATCCACGTTTCTGTTCGATGACCAACGAAGAATCTATTCTTTGTCATCATAACTGATCCAGCTGCCTCAGGTGCTGATTAAAACTATTGGCTCTTCCTATATATTTTTGTAAGGGCCTCCATGAGCGCTTCAAGACCACCCCCATCTGCCTTTCTGAACGTAACCCCTTTATTCAAGTACTCCCTATCGTATTGAAAATTAATAGGCCAGCGGATGATACCCATGATTAGATTACTATGACCTTTCTGTAAAGTTAGCGCTTATTGTGTTCGCAGTCCCGTTTAGTCCTAGCCAGGTTCGCTGCTGCCCTGTTAATCTTTGTTGAGTTTTTTCGGCTAACAGTACATTCCAGTTAACTTGCGGACGGAGAAATGCCGCAGAGTAGTAGCCAAATACAATCGCTCGTTCCTCGTCTTGAGTTACATTTTCTCCAGATGTGTGCCACAACCTCCCATCCATAATGATCAGAGAACCTGCTTTCGCTTCAAACGACAGCATGTTTTCTAGCATATCCTGAGGAACGTCGGCTGCTTTCTCTATGTAATGGCTTTTAGGTAAGTATTTTGTCGCCCCGTTTTTAACGTGAATATCATCCAGACACCAAAGGGTATTCATCGACCAAGGCTCAAGCCAAGGACCAGGAAACACGATTCCTAGATCGGAATGTGCGTGCATTGATTTAGCACCAGGCAGCGCTATGTTAGCTGTGTAGTTTGAAACGATAAAATCTTCACCAATAAGATGCCTTACGAATGCAATCGCTTCCGGGCGTCCCATCAATTCTAAAAAAACAGGATCTAGATCTAACAAGTTGAATACTCTGATATTTGAATCATTTTGGTCCAGACTAGGAATATAGGTAGGCACACCTCGACGATCACTCTCCCGCGCTGCCGCCAACAGTTTTTTTCTAATTTCCGACACCTCTTCGATAGAAAGAACATCATCCACTACACAAAAGCCATTTGCTTCAAGGTCGTCTGCGTAAGTTTTTTGGACCTCTAATCTGTCTTCGGACTTATCAATCTTTGTCAAGTCATGCCTCCGTACCTAAAGAATTGTCACGCCTATTTTTTTTGAATACATAAGCTCATATTTCGATGTGAATCGGTTTTGGTTACGTTTACAAAGCTCCAAAGAGCACGAGAAAGAAATGAGCTAAATATCCGATAATTCACTCAACAAGCGCCATCAAAATATCACACATCTCATTAGGCCGAGAAAGAAAAGGAGAATGAGCACCGGGCATTTCAACTACCTTTTGAGCACGAAGAGCAAAGTCTCTCTGCAGATCAGGGTGGAGCGCTTTGTCTTCCCTACAAAGAACATAGGTTGAGCTGATCTCCCGCCAGGCAGGTTCTTCATAAAGAACGGGGAATGGTTCCATAACCTGCGGCCTTAGTCGTCTTATTGAATCTGCGGCTTCAATCGGATCGCAATCATCATAAAAGGCTGCAACAGCAAGATCTGGATTGATCGCGACCGAACCATCAGCCTCTACAACCATGGCCTGTCCAAGGCTTGTTGCACTTGCTGCATTGGCGACTAGCTCATCGACGTTCTCGCCCTTGTCCGGCATGAGAGCACACAAATAGACAAGATGAGAGATATCCATGCCCGTTGAAGCATGTGTGATGACGAGGCCGCCATAGGAGTGTCCAAGCACGACAGCTCCTGGGGTTTCGGCTATTACACCCCTGACCATATCTATGTCGCCCTCGGTGCCCTGAAGAGGCAGATTTACTGCCGTCGTAGCTATCCCCTGCTCTTCCAACAAATTACTAAGCTTTTCGAAACACCAAGCACCATGCCAGGCGCCATGCACAAGAATGATGGGACTACTCATTGGCAAGTAACATAGTTTATATCTGCTCGACGTGATTAGTTTTCAGCCATATAGTTACACATAGTAGAGAAGACTGCTAATGGGGCGGAGGGTTAAGATGCTCTACTATACCTTTTGACTGTATCTGCTACAGTGGTCATCTGATACCTATTGGTCCCGGCCTACAATCATCGAGAACGTGAAATGGATCCTAATACCGATAACGTAGCTCACCTTCGAAATCGCGCAAGAGACGCCGATCAACGACGATCAGGCCGTAGATTACGAGTTGCGCCTGATAAACGGGATGTCTACGACATTCCACTGTCTGAGATTAATGTAGCTAATCCTGAATTATTCAAAACTCAAAGCGCCTTTCGCTATTTTCAACGGCTCCGCGATGAGGCGCCCGTGCACTATTGCAGGGATAGTCAATATGGTCCCTACTGGTCCATAACACGTTATCATGACATCGCTGAAGTGGATAAAAATCACCGCGTCTTCTCTTCGTCCTTTGAACATGGCGGTGTCACCATCACGGGCACACCTAACTCCAGCAACGAAATTCCAAATTTCATTTCAATGGATCCACCAGACCATGCGGAACAGCGTAAAGCCGTCGCGCCCGGTATGGCACCGCGTCGACTCCACGAACTTGAGTCGCTTATCAGAGAACGAGCAGCCGAAATACTTGATAATTTGCCAAAAAACAAAGCATTCGATTGGGTACCGGCTGTCTCTGTCGAGCTTACGGGTCGGATGTTGGCAACCGTTCTTGGGGTGCCCCAGACTGATCGCTATGATCTGATCAAGTGGTCTAACGCTATCAGCAATGCGGATGATCCCAACTACGCTACGAGTGGCGCGGATTTTTATCAGACACTGGCCGAGATGAACGCCTACTTTCAAGACATCTGGCAGGAGAAAAAAGTCAATCCTGGGGAAGACTTGATCTCCATGCTCGCTAACTCGCCAGCCACTAGAGACATGGATGCCAAACAACTAGTAGGCAACATGGTGCTGCTGATGGTGGGTGGAAACGATACTACGCGGAACTCTATTAGTGGCGGTGTATTAGCTTTAAACCAATTCCCGGAGCAATATAAAAAGCTGCGTGCCGATAACAGCCTGGTCCAAAGTATGGTGCCCGAAATTATTCGTTGGCAAACCCCTTTGATATCCATGAGACGCACCGCGGTGAACGACTTTGAATTCAAGGGCCAGCGGATCAGCAAAGGCGATATGGTAGTGATGTGGTACCTATCTGGTAATCGCGACGAACGCGCCATTGCCCAACCCAATGAGTTCATTATTGATCGCATGAGACCTCGTGAGCATCTGTCTTTTGGTTTCGGCGTGCATCGTTGCCTTGGCAACCGGCTCGCGGAAATGCAGCTTAGGGTGGTGTGGGAAGAAATCCTCAAACGTTTGGACCGACTTGAAGTATTGGACGAACCTGTACGAGCCAGCTCCACAGTATTCAACGCAATTCAGTCGATGCACGTTAGTCTGGGCGAGAAACATTAGCTAGTGCGTGGGCAAAGCCTTCCCGATAGCGCGAAATAATTCAAAACTCTCAAACTCCCGATAAGACTCTTCTGTGTTAGTCAGCCCGTATTGGCTGTTTGCTGAGAGTTTGACGATGACAAGTTGCTGTGCTGGGTTGATATATATGGCTTGGTTGTATATGCCCAAGGCGGCAAATTCCCTCTGCTCCCCAGGCAGCACCCACCACTGATAACCGTATGAAAGGGGGTATTCCGGATGTGCTTCAGCAAGGAGATGAGGAGCGTCGGGGGTTATGGAATCCTGGACCCAGTCAGCGGGAACCACTTGCTTACCTCTCCAGCGCCCCTTTTGTAGGTATAGCTGCCCAAATTTTGCATAATCCCTAGCGGTCATTTGAAGGCCACCTGCAGCCATTTCCATCCCTTCATCATCCGTCACCCAATAACCATTGTTTTCCATACCCAAAGGCAGCCAGAGTTTTTGCTCGATGTACTCGGAAAGCGTTAGGCCGGTCGCACTTACCAAAAGCATAGCAAGAGCCTGAGTATCAATAGAGTTGTAATAGTTAACTGTGCCTGGAGGATGTTCCCTCACTAATGACGCAGTAAAATTATTGAGCGAGTCTCCGCTTGCCCATACTTTTCCAAATCTCATAATGTCTGAATTTGGATCGCTATAGTCCTCATTCCATCTTGCGCCAGAAGACATCTGTAAGATGTCTTTAATGCTGACACCAGCATAAGCAGAATCTTTTAACTCGGGCACGTAAGCTGTAATAGGATCAGCAACGCTTTTAATTTGGGCTTCCTCTATGGCAATACCGATCAACGATGATAGAAAGCTTTTGCCTACCGAAAAAGACATCCAATGAACGCTTTCACCCCCTGTAAGCCAGTAACTTTCGTAGAGGATTTTCCCTCGATGAATCACCAACAAAGCAGAAGTATCAGTTTCCGCGAGGTAGCTCGCAGAGGATCGAGTCTGGCCGTTAAAGGTATAGGTTTCAGGCAAGGTCATTGCTTCTCCTTTCGGAAATACGAAAGCCTGTTTACTCCTTTGAATGGTACGAGTTGGAAAGACAGTTGCTAGCCTATTAAGCCATTCGTATTGCTCGACGCCAGTAAATAGCGACTCTACAAAGGTACGTCGTTCATCTTGCTCCCCTATCACTGATATTGAGAGAGTTCCCGCAATGCAAATAATCGCTATTTTTCTATACATGAAAATATCCACTGGCCAGTCTAATTTGCTTAGGCTCTTAAGGTTTTAAAGGTAACGCGCTGGCATAGCGGCCCAAAAGACTATCGTTTCACTATGCAATTTGATTTATTTTCTGCCCTGAGTGTTCAGCGCCCACAACTTGAAAAGAAGCTTTTGTTATAAAGATTCGTATAGGCTTTCGAAAGTCCGCTTTTAAGACCTCAACTACGACCCCTGTTTAACCTTAGGTGATTCATGATCTCTAACCGCTTCAAGAGGGCTAGGGTAGCGAGCTGAACTAACTCAGGGTTTTTTTGAAGTTCTCTTAAAACTAAAGATTTTTCGATCCCAATTGCCTCAACCTCGGTTAGGGCAGTGGCATCTAATGTTCTATCTTTATTAGTAATGATTGCAGACTCACCAAAGCATTCACCTTCTTCAAGCAATCCAAGCCGTGCACCATCGCTTGACGATATTTCCACCTGACCGTAACGGATAAAATACATGTATAAATTTTTAGAAAACGAGGTAAATATTCGATCCTCAGGGGCATACCGGAACAAGACAAAAATATCTTTGTTCCTGTTAACAAACTCGTCCTCGAATACATAATTTTTAGAACTTCTTACCTCGTCGAAAATCCTGCTTACAACGTATCTAATGACCGTGGTTGCTAATACATTGGCTTTGGAAACCACATCACGAAGCTTCAGGGCGTCGACTACAAGCAACTTCACCGGCGTATTTGCCAAATAATCAAAAAATGGTTCCTTAAAGGCTATAGCCTCCGCAAAGCCTATCGGATCTCCCTCTTTTAGCGTTACCGTGTCCTTTATCACGGATTTAGAACTTCGTTTGTCGAAAGCTACTACCTCTCCCTCTAAAACAACATAGACTTGGCCGCTTTTTGAAACTTCAATATGTTCCGATTTCTCGAACGTCTTCGTAGGCCACTTTTCCTTCTGAGAAGTCAGAATTTTCGTCAGATTAATTTCTTCATTCTCTTCCATTTTCTAGACGTACCCCCCTCAGTTCTTTAGAGAAATTAAGAAGTTGAAATTACCAGAGCCTACATAATGATGGCTTTAACCCAACATCTTTGCTGGGAGCTACTGAAACCCGGACACACGATAATGAATCACTCTAAATAAAGCTATATTTTATATAACTTAAGAGCATTTTACTGCAGAGAAAGGACTCTTGAACCCACGGAGAGGAGCTGGATAGCCGGTTTTGGTGAGGATTTAATATGAATTAAATATTTTTTGGTAGACAAAGTTAGGCCTCTCACAAATACAAAAATTATTTCTTTGCCGATATTAGTTACCGACCAATTCATTCCCAACCAATTTGTTGATTTATATGCCTATCTCGCTGGAGCGAGATAGGCTTTTACAAAGACAAGACGCATCAAAGCGCCAATCCCAAAAGGTTAGTTCGTCGCTCTGACCATCTCATGCGAGTGATTCAAATCAACAACGCAGGTGCCAGGTGGAGAGATGCCAGCCTTCGCAAACCTATTCGCGATCACTCCATTTTTAACTCCGTCCATCACCTTAGTCATCTCACCAGTTTCTCCAGTAAAGAACGCAATATAATCGAGCCCAGAAACACCAATGAAATTGGTCCAGACAAATGACGTTATCTCTGCTCCTACGGTTTCATTGATCAAAGCAGTTGCCTTGGGCACGAACGTCATAACATCCTGCATTGTCTTACCTTCGTTTAGTTGGCAAACGTTCGCTACCAACGGTTTTTGTTTCGCTTGAGGAGCAGGTCCTCCCATACGCATGCCCACTGCAAATCGTGGTTTTCCGCACGTAACCATAGAATCATAATCTTTTGCTAGACTACCACTCTTCTCCCAAGCCTCGCGCACCTCATAAAAATCTTCCCATGATGGGTAATAATCAACCCATCGCACGTCGGCCTCGTCAAATGGCGCATTAACTGCAACTGCTTCCCAAAGATAACTGCCAACTCTTAAATTATTCTTGCCAACCCATTTTTTGAAATCGCTTGAGCCCCATGCAGCTATATCTCCTGCTGTCGTATCACCCTTGAAAGTACACTCCCATACAGCGGCAATATTTGTTTGTGATAGATGATCATCCGCAACCAAGGTTTGCGGCAAGACAAAAGCAAAAATTATCAACAAAAGAGCTTTCATTTTTTTCTCCGATTCATAGATAGGTTTTAAAAAGTAGGTGCTTTCACACTAGTGAGGGTTTAATAACCAACCTACTTTTTGTTTCAAAACAGATAATCCACTTACAACTGCACCGATGGGGGCGTATTCCATAGAATAACTGCCCCACAATCGCTCAGTTTCTCTATGGCCTAACTTCAACCGTTTGCAGATAAGCATTAGCTCCAGCGCAGTCTGCGTAGTTATCGAAGTAGTCCTCTCGTTGACGCCATCCCTCTTCATTAGAAATCTTATTCTGCTCGGACAGCATTGCTTCCGCGTCTGGATAGACACGGAGGTGGCCAAACTCGCCAGGAAAGTCACCCTGCCGCACTCCAAGGGCAGGAAAAATCAAACCCGCATGACCTATATTTTCGTTCCAAGACCAACTGGAGTGCACTTGATTGATTTCGTCCCAACTGATCCCATCGTGACGCGTACACCAGTTGACAGCTAAAACTCGTTCGTCGTCAGTGGCCATAGCCTCGCTCGAATGCATGGGAAAATAATGAGCAAGGTTACGCGAGCACGTCAATGTCTCCTCGAAGAAAGCGAGGAGGTCTTGCCCATTCTTACTGACCTTATCCCAACCCTGTCCCATCTCCTGGTAACTACCAAATTCAATGAGAAGCATAGGAATATCGACACCCCCACCAACATATAAGGGCTTGTTCATGGTATGAAACGTTTTGTAGTCGTTTTTCTTCGCCCACTTCTTGAACTTTGAGTAAAACTCGTCGACATCATCCATGGTTTTACCCGCATTCAGGCTGCAAATACTTGACTCCATCGCTACAGCATTCTGCATTTCGCTATGATTGTCCGCCCTTACCTGACCCGCAATAAGTGCCACGAGGAGGATAAAACTCCAATTTGTTGTCTTCCCTGTAAATCCAATCTGCATCTAGCAATCTCCTTTTACTTCAATCTAAATTATCGCATTTTCTTTTGTATTTAGTGGTCAGACTCACAGGCGTGCCCACTATTTATAGCTCTAACGATATGCTCTTGCAGTTTCACCGGACATCAGATGCTCTCCGGTGCAATCTGCATATGAAGAATAATAATCTGCCCTCGCTCTCCAACCTTCCTGGTTAGCTAAAGCATTTTTTGCCGCGGCAAAGTCAATCATGTCCGCATAGTTAATCAAATGGTAGAAATCCCCGGGGAAAGCTCCGTCTCTAACTCCACTCAGTGGATAGCCTACACCCCACCAACCGATGAGTTCATTATCTGCATTCTCTGCTGCAATAGAACGGTGCTTCGCAGTCAATTGATCTGCGGAAACACCTGGTCTTCTGGTACACCATTCAACCGTAACAATACGAGAATCATCTCCGCTAATTTCTGGTCTTCGAAGAAGCGGAAACACCGAAGCAACAAGCGCGTCACAATCTTCAACCTTGTCATATTCGGCGGCTATTGAATTACCGGTTTTTGAATTTAAGTATAAGTCCCATTCTTTACCAAGCTGGTCCCATTCCATGAAGTCAAAGGCAATGTAATCATAAGTCGCACCCACGGCCATGAGCGGGACGAGTATTTGACGAAACCCACGTATGTTTTCTGTGTCCATAAACTTATGAAGCTTTTTGTCTATGGTCGCTATATCTTCCATGGTTGCATCATTCTTCAGGGTGCAAATATGAGCCATGTGTGCAACACCTTCTCCGATGTCCACTATCCAATTGCCTTCCACTTCATTATCTGCCGCCGCGAAACACGCTATATGAGCGCAAAAGAACGCTGAAAAGATCGATATCGTTTTTTTCATTTTTCTGTCCTTCCTTTCCAATATTTTCAGCGTGACTCAGAGGTCCGCGGCCACAAAATTCATATTTATCCTATGTATTTCCCTAATGTCAGAGACTTTTTGAGAGAATTTCATATAAATAGAGTTATCTGCGACAGGAGTTACATGAGTACTTAAATCCGGAGAACCTTGAAACGCAAAATGAGTATAGTCTTCATTTGAGCCTGCCATCAGCCTAACAAGCCCCCATCCACCATTGATTTGCCCAGCCTCGTCTCGCGCTGCTTGCATTTTTTTGTATTCTGCAACGTATTTCGCTTCATCAGAAATTCTCATCTGCCAAATTTGATAAACACCGTCTTTGGTTGGATCGCCTCCAGAAGCGAGCAACATGCCTAGGCTCTGAGAGGTCGGTGTCGTATGCTTAGAGATAACCGACCAAAGTCTCGCAAACTCCGGACAAGACCCCTGCACCTGAAATGTTTTTTGCAGATCTGCTGGAGAAGCAACGCCGTAAATAACGGTATGGGTTGCGTCACCATCTCCATTGAAATGTTCCGCCATAAGACGGATTTGAGCTGGTACGTTTTTTCGACACTTAGACGCTGAATAAGCCTGCATGGCCGGCACCAAGGCCTCAGCATCGTCTGTCTTAAACTGATAATAAGAGGCCATACCAAACATTTCTTGCATTTCTTCGGCCTTGGTGAAGTTCGAATAGAGGACAGTTACTGCAATAAAAATTATAAGTTTCATTGGATACTCCTATTCCAAATGGATCATTGATCATCGGGAAAACGATGACTACTTGGACACGAGATTAGAGGAATCCAATTATTGACGAAAATTTAGTTCGATTTTGGTTCAACCAGAGCTCTTTTCACTACAAATTACCCACAGAACATTCAAAGCCAACAGACCTAGCTATGAAGAAAATACTTGTTATCCTTTGCTGTTCAATTTTGTCTGGCTGTCAGACTCCATTCCTAGTTTTTCCTGGCGGGAGTATTGGAGATATTGTGAGCCACACCGACAATTTTGCTTTCGCAAAGCAACACAAACTCATGTGGCTCGAAGTGCGACCCGAAGCCCCTTACTCGGTCATCCTGAGATGTACTGTTTTTGACGGCGATATTTACGTAGATGCAGCACGGGCGAGAAAATGGGGTGCCCTCATCAAAGAAGATCCTAGAGTTCGTGTTAAATTGGGAACCGAGATATTTCAAGCAACGGCGCAGGAGGTCGAAGGCGAAGAGGTCACGGACAAATTTCTGAAGGGGCGCGTTATTTACCGGCTAAAGCCCAATTGGCCTAGTAAGCATCCAGAAAAGTGATGGGGACCTAGAGAACTGCAGAAAGAGGGTTCGCACAGCCGGGCATCTCCCTCGGAAACCTGTTTTAGTGAAACTAGCGGAAGAGACCATCACCAATGGCAAACAGAGCCAAACCAACCAAGGCGATGCCAAAATTCAGCGCGAGATAAACTTCCATAGTATTCAACAATTTTAAAGTGAACATTAACGTCTTAACAGAGCCCACCTGTTTTGAGCCGCAGACGCGATTTTAAAGCCAGGCAATTGACCCTCTGTAATACGCGATAGGCTGGAACGAGATTCATCAACATACAGAAATCAGACTATTGGCTAAGAATTGGATAGCTATAGCAGTGATTATTTAGAACTGAGATCAGACGCTGACGGAGTAACCCTAACAAAACATCAAGAACGATTTACAAGGGGATCAGTTGTTACACGACCTTCAAGCACCAGACGACACACTGAACGTTAATTGACCCGCCCTCCGGTATGCCGGCCGGGCAACGTGATAGCTTGTGTATTCAACAAGTCTTGGTGTGAGTTCAACCTCGTAAGCTATAGCCCATTTTAAGGTTGTCGTCATAATGATGTCGGCGGCAGTAAAGCGACTGCCAACAAGATAATCCGTTTCTCTCAACGCTAAATCTGCTACAGCG
>MDSZ01149275.1_pt1 | contig 26497 bp, 23 predicted proteins | sample 811201 | NCBI WGS metagenome assembly MDSZ01 (sample SAMN05326647, study PRJNA326480) | marine metagenome | isolation source: seawater | place: Indian Ocean: North | collected 2010 | reverse complement strand
TCATACTCTAATTGAAATAGTAGTTGCCCAATTTATTTCAACAGCTGCAGCTAACTCAATTTTTAATAATATTAAAAGGTTTTTTAATACAAAATACTTAAATGAATGCCATTTTCAAAATATGGAAGTTGATAAAATAAAAAAACTTGGCATAAGCACAAACAAAGCAAAAACCATAAAAGAGCTTTCTAATTTATTTTTAAATAAAAACATTGAAGACCTGACAAAGCTTGAGGATGATATTTTGCATGAAAAATTATTATCAATATTTGGAATTGGCCCTTGGTCTGTAAATATGTTCGAGATATTTTGTATTGGAAAATTAGATGTATTTACGTCTAAAGATGCTGGCTTGAGATTGGCAATGAACAAAGCCAAACTTGTTAGTTCTGGAAGTGATTGGGAAAATTATGACTATTATGCAAAAAAATGGTCACCATACAGATCCATAGCATGTCTGCACCTTTGGAAAACTGTAGATTAACCTTACCGCAACCAGATATTCACATAAGTTTTCGAAATGTTGTATTAACTTCAAAAAAACATTTTGCTGAACCTTTCAACAATTTAAAAACTGATTTAACACTATTTCCTGAACCCCATTGTTCTCCAGATCTGTCTTTTCTTACATTGTTTCGCATGTTAACTGGGAAATTAGAAACTTTATAATTCTTGTAGTAACCAAATGAACTTATGAATGCATTTGGAATGAGTAGAGTTTTAACCTTACTTAAATTAATTTTTTCCAGAAATGAAGTTTTCATAAATCTTATGCCAACATTTGAATCATTCGATTTTACTTTAAACAATAAGGAAAGATTAAAAAATAATATTCTTGTAATGATTTTTCTGATAACATTATCAGGTCTTTTCATTCTTGTTGCAAGACAAAGATCAAAGTCTTCTTGATAGGCATGTTCCATCATTTTTAATATTGATTCTGGCTCCCCTGCATTATCACCATCAATTTGAACAGCAACATCATAATTATTTTCTACTGCATATTCATAACCTTCTACAACGGTTTTTCCATGTCCATAATTTTTTTTATTTTTTTTTAAATTTACATTATCAAATTTATCTATTATTTTTTCTAATTCTTGAAATGTATTGTCAACTGAACAATCATCAATTAGTAAATAATCAAATTCCAAATAATTCGATTTATTAAATGTTAATATAATTTCCTCTGTGTAAAATTTGGAATTAGCTTCCTCATTATAAAAAGGCATAATAACAATTGATTTCATAAACTATTTATTATTCTCTTTGATCAACATGCTTGCAGCATTGAACCCCTGAACAATTGCTTCATCTTGATTTATGTATTGATAATTTGCTAATCTTCCACAGAAATAAACAGGTTTTCTAGTGTTATTTTTAATCGTTGCTTTATATTGGTTATTTAAATCTTTATTTTTATTATCTTTTGATAAAACTGGATAATGCCTTATATTTTCACCAGGATATTCTTTGCAAACTATTGAACCGTTTATTTTTTGACCCGAGGCATGTTTTGTTTCAATTGTTCTAGTGAATTTTTCATTTAAAGAAGGATGGTTTATTTGATAAGCTTCTGTGTGTTTTTCTTCATTATCCAAATTTTCTATGTACTCAGGCTCACTTTTAATTCCTCTCCACTCAAGGACGTCTTCTGCTTGAAGATATAAATCAAGAGCGGAAGTAATTACCAGAGCATCAAAATTATTTAAATAATTATCAATATTTTGGATTGTTATTTCAGAGTTTAATTCGACATTTGATTTCTTTAAAACATTTTCAATTATTTCACCAGAGCCTTCTGGATTAAAATATTCCCACTTATCTTTAAATAAATTTTTGTTATTGTCCGTTCTTAAATCAATTCTCTTAGGGGCAAACTCTGCAGAAAGATTATTTGGTTCAGTACCCCATTGTTTTACTGTATAGCCCTCAATAAACAATTCATATAATATACTTCCCATAATCGAGATTGCATAGTCTTGAAAATTGTTCGTATTTGGGTTCTTTGGTAAATTATCAAGTTGTTTTTTTATATTACTCCATTCTTCAAGTTCCTCTAATTCTGATACTTGTGGTGGCCAAGATACTAATTTACTTGAACCATTCATAGACTTTGGATAAATCCTTGACTTTACCTGATGTGAATATTTTCTTTTCATTCCAAATTTTTGAACAAAGTTGTTAACATTTCCATCTGAGGTATGAAAAATATGTGGACCATTTGGCTCATATATTACACCATTTATTTTTTCAGATCTTGAATGCCCACCAACAACATTTTTTGATTCAAAAATTTGGCTCTCTATGTTATTTTGTTTTAAGAGATATTCGCAACTTGCTCCAGCCCACCCAGCACCGATGATCATAACTTTCATTCCTAATTCCTTTTTTTTAGCAATGCAATAGATGGTGTATCTTCTAGGAGGAGTATATACAAATTTTGTTTCTCGTAATATATGATATTTCTAATTCTTTCACCAGTTCTATATGTTTTAAATTCTAAAACATTTTTATTTTCATCCGATATCAAAAAATCATAGAGTACTCTTCCATTTAACGTGCTTACAAAGTAGTTATTTGATTTTACAAAATGATTTATTTCAATGTCAGAAATCCCATGAGACCCAACTATTTCAAAAGGGAAAAAATGAATTGGCTCTTTAAACCCATATTCATCATGGCTTTTATACAAAGGTGCATCTTCTTTAAACATACCATCGTAATGCGTTCCATATGAGCTAACAGGCCACCCAAAATTAGTTTGTTCGCTCAAATTAAAGGTATTAATCTCGTCCCCACCTTTTGGGCCATGCTCTGTCTCGAAAAAAATGTTTTCATTATTTTTAGAAGGTGTCAAACCTTGAGAGTTTCTACTACCTAAAGCTAAAATAGTAAACTCACCGTTACTAGGATTTATTTTTATTATTTTTCCAAAAATACTCTGAGGATTTTGGGACTTGTCATATTGTCTGAAATCACCAGTGCTCATGATGATCATTCCATCTCTTGTAGCTTCAAGCTTCCCCCCACTTTGATGGGCATTAAATACTTCATTTGTTCTCATGACACATTCATCGAACTCTAGAAAGCTCTCAAACTTTATATGTTTATCAGGAAATTTTGCAGACAACACTTTAATATTTACACAATCTTGATCAACTTCTTCTACATAACTTAGGTACAACTTATCATTTAGAAATAAAACATCTTTTATGCTCTCCCAGTTATTAATAAATAGGTTTTGATTATTCACTACATTTTTTATGTTCGAAGGAATTATTTCAAAGGTTATTTTTTCTTTTGAGTTGATCATTTCTTTTAGATTCAATTTTTGAAAGACCATATTGCCTGAAAAATAATAAAGATTATCCTCGATAATTTCTATACTTCCTAAACTTTTCTGACCGTAGTTTACGTATTTAAATTCTTCGCAACAGATAGTGTATTTAACTAACTCAAAAGTTTTATTTATATTAAATTGTCCAATTAAGGATGGTAAGAATTCACTATATATTTCTTCAATACTTAATTTTTCTTCTTCATTCAAAACAATATCCTCAGCTGTAACTCCGCTATTTAAATTAGAAAAAGATGATAAGAGAAAAATTACTAATACAACTACAAAATACATGTAATATTTATCTAAACTCTTGTCCTTTAAATATTTATCACTTAGAGATAACAGAATGAATAAACCAACCATCAAAATAATATACATTCTTGATAGCGTAAATATTCGTAGCATGTAAGTAACTGAGAAAAATACGAGCAAAAAAATAAAAAGGCTTAAGTTTTTTTCTTGCGTTTTAAAATCAAAATATCGATCAGATATATATATGCTAAAAGTAGCTAGAAGACTTATAAGTAATGAGTAAAGTACCTTTAAGACTTCTTTATTTTGAAATTCTTTTATAAATGATGGAAGTAAATCAATAGAAAACACACTATTTATGGACATAAACAAGGTACAACTTAAGATGATAAGAAAGTCAACAAAATAGGAATTTTTTAAAATTCTTTTCATGAAATTTTTTTGTTTTTTATTTTGTTTATCATTCAACAATTTTACAGAGTTTATAAATAATTATTAGTATTAACTAGATGTCAAAGTTATTTTTTGTTCTTATACCTTTAAAAAGAATACTGTATTTCATAAAAAAAATTCTATCTACTATTCAAAATGGTATTAAATGGCTTTCAAGCTCAAATGAACATACAAACTTCTCTTTTTATTTGACTGAGCGACAAATTAAACATCTTTCATTTATACTTGCAAATTTTTTCACAATAAATGAAGAGTTAGTAATTGAAAAATTCAACAAACTACAACAAATAAACTTTGAAGATAGAAAAAATAAAGAGAAGACTAAAACTATTGATTTAGATTTTTCACCCAAATGGGACTATAGAATGATCCCATATATTTTACTAACTGAAACAAAAGTTAAAAATATAATTGAATTTGGGGTAGACCAAGGAAGAACAGGATACTTAGTGTCTAATCTGATCAGTGAATACAAGATTGATGATATAAATTATATTGGAATTGAATATAACCCCAGAAAAGGAGTTTTGATTGAAGATAAGTTATCTAACCAAATAAATTTAATTTATTCAAAGCTTGAAGATGAATTACAAAATTTGGAAAAATCATATTTAGAAAATTCCATACTTGTGAGTTCAACACATGAATTTAACAGTGAGAAATATTTGTTTGACTACTTAACAGAGAATAAAATTTTTCCTAAAATAATTATCTCAGATGAAACCTCAAACAAATCACCTTATGTCGAATTTGTTAAAAATAATATTTACGACGATATAATATTTCCAATTGAAGATCCAAATAATTTTTTAGATACAATGTATATTGGTATTGCTAAATTGCCAAATAAATGATTAAAAATACAAATATTTTAAAAAAATATCTCTTTCTCTTATTTTTGATATTTTCATTCATTATATCTATGGGCAATGTTGATAGATGGGTTGTTTCTGAATATATTGCTATGGCAGAAAACTATCTTGAGAATGGAACTTTTTATCCAAGTGGAACTCAACAATATATTAAAGGAGTGAGTGTTTACACTCCTGGTCTGGCCTATTTTTCTCTATTTCTATTAAATATTGGATTAACTGACTTTATTTTTGAATTTATTATTTCTTTTTCTGTTTTTTTCTTAATTTTTTTTATTGAAATTCAAAGGAAGCTTTTTAGAAAACTATTTAAAACAGAAATCAACAGATTAGATTCATTTATTTATCTAATTTTACTGACAATATTGCTACCTAGGTGGTTTGATTACACACTTCAATTTAAACCTTCAATTATTGCACAGACATTTGGATTTTTAATTTTGTATATTTTTTTGGTAATTAAAGAGAATTCAAATCCTTTTTTTTATTTGCTTTTGGGTTATCTTTACAGTGTTCCAATTATATTTAAACAGCAGTACATATCTTTTATTATCGGGTTTTTAATTTTTACAATTTTTAATAGAAATTTAAAAAATATATTATTTTCGACATCTTCAATAATTGGTCTCCTAACTTTTTATTTTCACAGAGAATTTGAAATGATAAAATATTGGAACTATTCAATATTTAGTGATGATGGTCTCACATCATTATTGTTAATTTTCTCGGAGCATTATTTGGTAATTTTAAGAATGCTCTTTCTAATTGGATTTGTATATGTTTTGAAAATTGATCTTAATTTATTCAAAGTATTTCATCCTGTAAATATTTTTAATCAAATTACAACCAATCCAATTTATGCAGTGATTGCAACATCTTTTTTTGCAGTGTATCTTGGTCTTTTTAAGGCGGGTGGAAATGATGGAAATATTGATGGCGCATTAGTTCTACTAACGCCATTATTTTTTTTCATATTCAAACTAATTGATCAAAAATACATAGTTCTATTTGCAACTATTGGTGTTTTATCACTTTTACCAAAAGTTTATCTATCTGCTGAAGATTATTTAGAAATGAGAGAGTTAAAAGATTATGTTAAAGAAATTAAGATTTCTGATGATATGGAAATAATTACAGATTCACATGTATATTTTGCCTCCAGAGAGGTAAAAGACAATTCAAGAATAGATAATTTTCATTCCTATTCTTTACAAATTCCAGGAAGAGGCAGTCCAGATTTAGATCACTATATTACAAATAAAATTGATACAAGGTCGTATATACTAATTATTGAAAATATAAAAAATAATAGATTATTCATTGAAAAAAATAATTTAGATTTATTATTCGAAAATAAATCAGGTTTAATTGCTTTAAAACATCAAAGTGACAGTTAATTTAATTATTTATCTTTTAAATATTCTTAACCAATAAAATAATTTTTGATAAAGAATATGTTAAAAAAAATACAGATATTTTACGATGATCTTATAAAGGTATCAAAGCTCACAAAAACGAGCAATAAGAAAAAAAGAATCTTTCTGTTAGCAGTATTATTAAATCTTCTTGTATTTTTTGATATTATCATCATTCTTTATTTTTCAGTTTTATTTGATCAGGAAATACAATTTAACAATTCTCTAATTGAATTTTTTTTAGAAAGACCTTATTATTTACCTTTTTTTATTGTATTAAGATTTTTATCTATTTATTTTGAGAAAGTAATTACTACTAATCTCCAAATTGATATTGAAAGAAACTTAAGAGTACATCTTTTAGAAGAGGTTTTTGTTAGAGGCAATGTTTCTATCTCCGACGCATACTATTATGTAAATACACTTAGTGCACAAGTTGGAGGATTTTATTCAACTCTTGCAACATTTTTTGGAAGTTTCTTACAGATAATTGTATTCACGGGATATTTACTTTTAAGTAACTTCCAAGCAGTTGCAACCTTTGCAGGTGGAAGTATATTACTTTTTTTACCAACTCTTTATCTAACAAAACAAGGAAGAAAGTTTGCTCACATAGCATATAAATCTGGCCAAAGAATTAGTCTTGATCTTGAAAAAGTACTAGATAATTTGTTTTTAATAAAAATTTTAAAACTTGTAAAAAAAGAGATTTCTAATTTTCGAGTAAGCTTAGATGAATTCTACAACTCGAGATTAAATGATATTAAAGCTGGTACTGCTAATACATTAATGCCTAATTTTTTTACCCTATTTGTTTTGTCAATACTTCTTGTATTTTTTGATTTTATCAAATATCTAACTTTTGATTTTATTGGGATTTTGTTGAGACTATTCCAGGCATTAGGAATATTTAATAAAAACATTCACACCGTTTCAGCATTTCATGTTTATTTAGAAAAATTATACGAGATTGAAATGAATAAAGACTTAATTTCTTCTGACAACTTTGTAATTGATGAGAATATGAATAGTGAACACTCGATTGTTTTTGATTCTGTTTCATTTCAATACTTAGGAGTGGAAAAAGAAATGTTCTCTTTATTAAACCTTAAAATTCCTAGAAACAAACACACCATAATTACTGGTCCAAATGGATCTGGAAAAAGTACACTTTTAGGTTTAATGTCAGGAATTTTTTATCCAACAAATGGAAAAGTAAAATCATATACAAGTAAATTTGGCTATGTAAGCGCAACGCCAATGATTCTTAATTCTACGTTAAAAGAAAACTTATTATATGGTAATTCAGACAATTATGAGGATGAGATTCTCTATGAATACATCCAAAAATTTAAACTATTTGAAGAAAAGGAAAAACTAAAATTAGATAAGAAAATTTCTAATAAAAAGCTATCAACAGGACAAATGCAAAAGATTTCATTCATAAGGGCCCTTATTTCTGGAGTTGAAATTTTATTTCTTGATGAGTCAACATCTAATCTTGATACAGATACAAGAAAATTGATATTCTCGATTCTTAATAACCAAAATATCACAATAATAAATTCCACACACAGTCCTGAAGACTTTTTAGGTTATGACAATCATATAACAATATCTATTAGTAATGAAAAACGTCACATAGAAATTAAATAGAATATAAATATATCAAATAAGGTAACATGACCAATAGTAATGGCAAAAAAAATAAAATATTATTATCACAAAGCATATAAATTACTGGAACTTTATTTTTGGAGATTTATTGCAATTATTTATTCATCAAATTATTCACAATTATTTAAAAAAATTATTTTAAATAACAGAGATTATCTAAAAAAAATAAAAACATTCATACCTTTGGAGGATTACAAAATAAATGACTATGGCATCCCAAACCACATTTATAAAAATATAAATAAACAAATTAACAAAAATCCTACTTATTCTGACTTGATTATTTGTTTATTGATTTCATTAAAAAAAGAAAGTTTAAATTATTTAGAAATTGGAGTATCAGTAATGAAAAACTTTATGCAGGTAGGTAATCAAATCAAAAATTCAAATCTTGTTGCTTACGATATAAACAGTATTGTTTCAACATTTTCAAATAGCTTTATAGCTGATAGTGACTTATCAAACTTACATCATAAATTTGAAAATACTAACAACTTTTACTATTTCAATGGTGATGTTCTTAGCAAATCTGATGCATTAAAATTTTCAAGCAAACTTCAATTTAGATATGACTTTATAATGTCAGATGCAATGCATACAAAAGAGGGAGTAATAGAAGAGTTCAAAAATCTAATTATTGAAAATCTATCTAATGAATTTGTTTTATATTATGACGATTTAGATTTTCCAGAGTTAGAGGAAGCAGTAATTGATAATTTTTCAAAACTTAATTCAATTTATGGAAATATAAGTTTATATACATTTTGGATATCTGGCTGGATTGGTCAACATGAAAAAATGCATAAGAACGGAATAATTACAAATATAAATTTAGAACAAATATTAAAAGAAAATAATATCAAGTTACCTTTTTTTAAAAAGATTAAGTAACTAACTTCCTGTAAGAATTTATTTGCAGCTCAGCAATTTTACTTATACTGTTAGTTTTACAAACAGTCCTAAATGATTCATCAGTAATTTTTTTCATTTCTGATTGATTTTCAAAAATATAATTTATCATCTTTGACAGATCGTCATTGAAATTAAATAAAAAACCATTTTCATTGTTCTTTATAATTTCAAGATTATTAGGAATATCTGAAGCAAGAACTAAACACTTTGACGCCATAGCTTCTAAAATTGTTTTTGGATTCCCTTCATATTTTGAAGAAGAAATAAAAATAGTGTAATCTTTATAAATTTGTTGAAGTTTGGAGTAAGGAACTGTTCCAAAAAAATTTACTTTTACATTGTTCTCTACTGCAAGTTTTAACAAGTAATTTTTTAAATTACCCTCACCATAAATATCAATTTGAATATCTGATCCATTTAAACTTTCAATAACATATGAAAAATTTTTCTGTGATTCAAGTCTACCAATACATAGAATCCTATTTTCATATCTATTCTTATCTTCTTGTACACTGTTAATTTCTACCCAGTTTGGAATTAAATCAATATTTTTGTTACCGAACAGAAAAGCTTTTTTTAAAACTTTTTTATCTTTTTCAGAAGATACAGTATATGAGTTACTCATCATGAGTGTTATTTGAGTAAGTAAGTAATAAAAGAATCTTAAAACAAAACTTTTGTTTTCATAAATACTAAATGAATACATGTCGTATCCAGTTCTAGTTAATAGAGGTTTTCTTGTTGTCAACTTAAATAGGATTGTTACCCATGATCCAAGTAGTTGATTTTGCTTTATTAGATCAAACTCACCTATCGTTTTTTTAATCTTAAAAGGAATTGTAAATGAGTAAAGATATCTTACTAGTTTAGATTTATGAAACTTTAAATATTCATATACAGGAACAACATTCAAATAATCTATATTATCTACATACTTATGTTCTAATTCATCACCGTAAGTTACAAGAGTAAATTTAACACCATAATTCTCATTTAAATATTTGAAAAACCTGAATTCTCTTTCTAGGCTTCCTGATTCTTCCCATATTTTTAAGGTGTAACCGTAAGTAAAAAAGTAAACAACCTTCACTTTCTTAATAATAACTTCTTTTTATTCACAAAATACAAGTAAATGTATAAGCTAAATATGAAATATGAAAAAAATACTCGTTGTCCATACGAATTACCGTAATATTGGTGGCGAAGACATAGCTGTTCAAAACGAAATAAAAATACTTGAAAAACATTATGATTTACGAACACTCTACTTTTCAAATGAGAGTGTAAACATCATTGATGATCTCCTTACCTTTTTTACAGGAAAAAATCGAAAGAGTAAAAAGATTTTAGAAAAAAAAATAAATGCATTTCAGCCTGATTTAGTTTATGTTCATAATACTTGGTACAAAGCCTCTCTCTCTATTTTTAGTGTGTTAAAAAAGAAAAATATCAAAACTCTATTGAAAATTCACAATTTTAGATACAACTGTACAAAGTATTTCTCTGCTTCTAAACATTTAGGTAATCTAAATGAGTGCATGGGGTGTGGTTTTAGTAAATCTAAAAATAAAATTTTTAATAAATACTTTAGTGAAAGTTATTTAAAATCTTTTTTTGTAATCATATATGGTAAAAAATATTTAAAAATAATACAGGATGAAGCATTAAATGTAATTTTACTTACAGATTTTCATAAAAATTTTATGTATGAAAATAAGATTAGAACAAAAAATATTAGTGTATTACCTAATCTTTTAAATATTAATGACGCTCATGATGTTGCCGAAAAAGAAAAATATATAATTTATGCAGGAAGGATTTCAGTAGAAAAAGGTGTAGATCTACTAATTAAAGCTTTTCTAGATTGTGGGTTTAAAGATATTTCATTGAAGCTTGTTGGGGTTGGCCCAATTTATGATTTATTAAAAACAAAGTACAAGAGTGATAAAATTGTTTTTTTAGGAGAAAAATCAAATCAAGATGTTCTTGAAATGATAAATAAATCTTTAGCTGTTGTTTCCGCGACTAGATTGCTGGAGGGACAGCCAACGCTTTTAACTGAAGCATCATTTCTTGGTGTGCCAGCAATATTTCCTTCAAATGGAGGAATTGAAGAATTCTTTCCAAAGAATTATCAATTGTCATTTGAAAATAATAACAATAAAGATTTACAAAAAAAACTTATGGTAATTAATGATCGTAAGTTATTAAATGAGATAGGTTCTGAAAATAAGAAATACATTAGGGAAAAACTAAATGAAAAAATATTTTTAGAAAATTTTGAAAGTATTTCTAAATAATATGGCTGCTCCATTTATATCGGTCCTAATGTCTACATACAATGGCGAGACTTTTCTAAAAGAATCAATCGAAAGTATATTAAATCAAACTTATGACAAAATTAAACTTTTACTTCTTGATGATGGTTCAACTGACGGTACTTACGAAATTTATAAAGATTACTCTCAAATTGACAATCGTATTGAGGTATTTAAAAATGATATTAATTTAGGGTTAACTAAATCTTTAAATAAATTGATTTCACAAACAAATACAAACTTTATTGCTAGACAAGATGCGGATGATGTTAGTGATATTAATCGACTTGAAAAACAGATTAATTTTTTAGAAAAAAATAATCTTGATGCTTGTTCCACTAGAGCATTTATTAAAGAAACCAAAAAAGTAACTCCCTCAAAATCTTTTTATATTTCGCCAAAAATAGCTATGCAATTTAAAAACCCATTTGTTCATGGAACGCTACTTATAAAAAGAGAAGTTTTACAGGAAGTTGGTTCATATGATGAAAACTTCTATTATTCGCAGGATTACAAACTTATGTCTGATTTATTAATGAGAAATTATAAAGTAAAAATTTTGAAAGAACCACTTTATATTCTCAACATGAAGGGAAACATTTCAGTAAATAAAAAGGAACAACAAAAATATTATGCTGAATGTGTAAGAAAAAACATAGTTCCGAATGAGTTGAATATTTAATGAAAATTTACTTGAATTCTCCAAAAGAGTCATGGGTTGTTGATAGATTTGTAAAGGAATGGAGACTAAGTAATCCAAATTTAACTACAAAATTTATATCAAGATCTGATATTGTCTGGGTTATTTCACCATGGACTTGGAAATCACTATCAAAGAGATATTTAAGTTCCAAAAAAGTTATTTGTACAATTCATCATATTGACAAAATAAAATTTGATATAGATGATTTTTTAGAACTTGATAAATATGTTGATAAATATCATATTATTTCAAAAAAAACTGCTGGAACTTTGGCTGAATTAACAGAAAAACCTTTCTTTTACACCCCCTTTTGGGTCGATGAAAAAAAATTCTTTAAAATAGAAAATAAAGAAGAGGTAAGAAAAAAATATAATTTTTTGGCTGAACAATATTTAGTTGGCTCTTTTCAACGAGATACCGAAGGTCATGATAATTTATCACCAAAACTTGAAAAAGGACCTGACAACTTTATTAAGATTGTCCAAAATTTTAATTCTCAAATTGACAATCTTAAGGTTGTACTTACTGGCAAAAGAAGAGATTTTGTAATAAACAAACTTCGAGAATTAGATATAAGTTATAGTTATTTTCCAATGATTGATACGGTTGCGTTAAATGAATTATATAATTGTCTGAATTTATATATTGTCTCTTCAAGAGTTGAAGGAGGACCCCAATCTATTGTAGAGTGTGCAATAACAAAAACACCAATTATCTCAACAGATGTTGGGATTGCTAGTGAAATACTTGCAAATGAATCAATATTTACAATGGAGAACTTCTCAAACGCGATACCAAATATTGACGTTCCATATCAAAATGTAATCAAATACAAAATTCCAATGGGTTTTGAGTCATTCATCAATGAATTTAGGGCATTGTATGAAAATTAGTATTGGTTCTAAAATATTTACTGGACCATGGGGTGGTGGAAATCTTTTTGCAAAAAATCTAACAAATTATTTAATTAATTTAGGACATGATGTAATTCATGACCTTTATGATGATGACATTGACTTAATCTTGTTGACTGATCCCAGAAAATCATCTTATTCTTCAAATTATGATCATATTGATATACATAGATATAAAAAATTTATAAATAATGATGTAAAAGTTGTTCATAGAATAAACGAGTGTGATGAAAGAAAAAATACAATTGGACAAAATGAATTTTTTATTGATGCAAATTCATGTGCAGATACTACAGTTTTTGTAAGCAGTTGGCTCATGAAACTTTATTACGATAAAGGTCTTGACAATAATAATTCAGTAATAATGAGTGGTTCAGACAGAAAAATTTTTAATGCAAAAGATAAAGCTGTATTAAAACCCGAAGATAAGTTAAAAATTGTGACACATCACTGGAGCGATAATTGGTATAAAGGTTTTGATATTTACACAAAACTAGATGCCATGCTTCAAACTGAAAAATATAAAGAAAGTATCGAGTTTACTTATATTGGAAATGTTCCTAAAAATGTATTTGAAAACACTATACACATTCAACCCCTAGACGGAGAAGAGCTAGCAAAAGCTTTAAAAATGAATCATATTTATATTACAGCATCACTGAATGAGCCATCTGGCAATCATCATATTGAAGCAGCTCAATGTGGTCTTCCAATTTTATATATAAACAGCGGAGGAATACCAGAGTTTTGTGAAGGATATGGAATTATGTTTGAGGATGAAAATTTTGAATCAAAATTAGACGAATTAATAGATAAATATAAATTTTATGAGTCGAAAATGTCTGACTATCCATATAATTCAGACGTTATGTGTAGAGAATATTTGGACTTATTTGAAAACCTTGTAAACAATAGCTCAGTCGTTGAAAAAAATATTAATTTTGTTGGACCAATTAAAAAAATATTATACAGATTATTTTGGTTCTTAAAAAAATATTTATTCAGAAATAAATATTCAAAATCAACAATTTCATTTATTTATAGAGCATTTTTAAAAATTAAAGGCATTATTGTAAATTAATATGTTAACCAAAAATCAAAATTTTTATATAAAAGCAGTAATTAATATTTTTTTTGCAACGTTATCTTTAGTAATAATCTTTGGAAGATCTTTTACAGGCGTATATATTTTTGGATTAAGAATTGGAGAACTTTTAATTGGTTTTTCTCTATTGGTTGCAATATTTATCTTATTCTTACCATTTGAAAATAAATATTTTAAATTAAATAAATTGAACTTCTACGTTTACAAGTTAATTGTTATCAGTTTTTTTCTAATTGTTATAACAACTGATGGCTCTTTTACAAATACATATACTTTTAGAAGTAGTTCGTATGTTTGGACTTATTCTTTTTTATTTTTCTCAATATTTCTTACGAAAAATATAAAAACAGATTATTGGTTTTTTAAGCTAATTCCATTTTTTTTACCGATTCTTTATATTCTCAGCACAATAAGGTTTCCTCAGTTTTTGATTGATTTTTTTTATAATTATTCCGATAAATTTGATTTTGTAAAAGCTTCTGATTTACTAGTTATTTTTATAGCGACAAATTATATTTTAAGGATTGTGTACAAACAGTCCTTAAAAGATTTTAGTTATTTCCTGTTATCAAGCTCGATATATCTCCCTTATCTTTTATACAAAAGCAAAGGTGCGTTTTTTCCAGCTGTTTTATTCATTTTTTTCAATTTATTATTTTATCTAAAATTAATTAGAAAAGAAAAACTTAAATCGTTAGTTCTTGTCATATTATGTATGCCTGTATTTTTTCTTTCATCTTTTCATATATATGGGAATTTTAATTTCACTAAAGTGGGTGAAGAAGATTATGATCAGCTTGGTGTTGATAAACCTTTAAATGCTTCAACTATTCAAGAAAATTTAAATAACTTAGTAAATGAAAAAAATACAGGAGAAATTTTTTATTCATTTTACGTTATGGATGGAAGACTTTATTCTCAAGAGCAGATGGCAAATTGGAGATTACAGATTTGGCAAGATGTCGTTAGAGATTTATTTTGGTATTCAGATTACACCGAAGATGAAAGATACGAACTTATAAGAATTCAAGGTGAAAGAAGAAATGATATTTTTTATAAAGGTTTTGGTTATAATGAGATACTTCCTGCAATGAATCATTGGTCAAGAACCGGGACTGATGGGACAAATGAAAATCCACATAATTTTTTAATTTATGCATTAGGAAGGGGTGGTGTCCTTCAATCATTTCTTGTGGTAATTTTTCATCTAAGCATATTTCTTTATTGGTATAAAAAACACAGGAACTTGAATATCTTGTTGTACCTTTTACCTATGCTTATGACTTCTTCATTTGATGCTTCAATGGAAAGTGTCAGATTTCCGTTTGTTTATTATTCATTTTTAGCATTAATTTTTAACGAAAAATTTTAATTCAACTATTTCTTATTTATATCAACCTGTTAATTAAGATTATTCATGTATGAAAAAAGCTTTAGTAACTGGAATTACAGGACAAGATGGTTACTATCTTTCTAAATTACTGCTCGATAATGATTATGAAGTTCATGGAACGATAAGAAGATCTTCATCTATAAATACATCAAGAATCGATCCATTAATTTCTAAATATTCAAATGATGGAAGGTTAAATCTTCATTATTCAGATCTACTTGACTCAGCATCTATAAGTTCATTAATTAATCTAATAGAACCAGACGAAGTATATAACCTTGCAGCTCAATCTCATGTATCAGTGTCATTTAAAAATCCAATTTTTACAAGCCAGGTAGGTACTCTAGGATCACTATCGTTGCTAGAGCCGATCCGGCATATTGATAAAAAAATTAAATTTTATCAAGCATCTTCCTCTGAGATGTTTGGGGGTGCTGCAAAACAAAAGTTAAATGAAGATAGTCTGTTTGAGCCAAAAAGCCCATATGCTGCATCTAAAGTATTTGCTCATGATATGACAAAAATTTATAGAGAGTCGTATGATCTTTTTTGCGTGAATGGTATTTTGTTTAATCATGAATCACCGCATAGAGGTGAAACTTTTGTAACAAGAAAAATAACAAGAGCAGTAGGTAGGATTCAACTTGGTATTCAAAGTAAATTAACTCTTGGCAATTTGGAGGCTTCACGAGATTGGGGTTTTGCTGGTGACTACATGGAGGGTGCTTGGAAAATGATGCAATTTGAAACTCCCGAAGATTGGGTACTTGCAACAGGAGAAACTCATAAAGTATCTGAGTTTGCTGAGCTAGCATTTAAAGAAGTTGGTTTGGAGTGGTCTGATTATGTTGAAACCTCTGAGAGATATTTAAGACCTAATGAAGTTAATTATCTTTTAGGAGACCCTTCAAAGGCAAAGAAAAAACTTGGTTGGCAATCAACCACAAGTTTTTCTGATTTGGTAAAGATGATGGTTGAATCAGACATTGAGCTTGCTAAACAAGAAGAAATTTTAATGAAAAATAATTTAATTAAACCTACCTGGGAAAATCCAATAAGCAAAAATTAAAGTTTAAATATTTTTTAAAAACCACTTATATGTTAACTCCAGACCAGTATCTAAATTAACCTCTGATTTCCAACCAAGATTATTAATAACAGAAGAGTCCAAAAATTTTCTAGGATTTCCGTCAGGCTTATTAGTGTCAAAAATTAATTCCCCCTCAAACCCGATAATTGCTTTAATCTTTTTCGACAAATTAAGTATTGATATCTCTTCACCGCTACCAACATTGATCAAGTCAACTGGTATTTTATTTTCAATAATAAATTTTATACAACTTGATAAATCATCAACATATAAAAACTCTCTTAATGGATTTCCAGAACCCCAAATCTTAAATACTTTGTGATTCTCTTTGTGAGCTTTGTGCATTCTTGAAATAAGCCCCGGTATGACATGACTAGTTTCCTGATCAAAGTTATCATTCGGCCCATATAGATTAGTTGGCATAAGGTTTATGATTTTATGTCCATATTGAGTTTTTAAAGACCGTCCTAATTCAATTGCAGTAAGTTTTGCCATTGCATAAGGGGAGTTTGTAGGTTCTAATTCTCCCCCCATAAACGAGGACTCTTTAATTGGATTTTTTGCATCAAGAGGGTAGATACAACTGCTACCTAAATTGATAATACCTATTTCTGGAAAAGGTATTATTGCTTCAAGTATATTCATGTTGATCTTTAAATTTTCAAGCAAGAAATCTGATCTCTGAGTGTCATTTGCAAGTATGCCACCAACTTTTGCAGCGGCATTAATTATCAAATCTGGCTTTTTTTCTTCAATTAATTTTTTAACTTCGTCAAAAAAAAACAAATTGGTATCATTTCGCGATGACCCAATTATTTCATAATCATAATTTTTTAATAATCTTGTAACTGAGCTTCCTACGAGACCTTTGCTACCAAATACAATAATTTTTTTTGACATAATTTAAGTATTAATTATAAATATACATGCTTCTAAATAATTAATTACTAATAATTTTTTCTAAATTTTTTGAGAAAGCATTTAAATTGTATTTCGTCATGATTGTATTGGTACTATTTATTGAGATTTTTTCTAATAACAAATCATCAAAGTAGAGCTTATTAATTTTATCTTTCCAATCGCTAATCATTTTTGAATTAACAAATATTATATTTTCTTCATCTTTAAATTCAGCTTCATCCCAAAATCCTTCTGTCTTTGTAATCATTACAGGTGTACCACATGACATTGACTGTAAAGCAACACTTTGTCCGGATGGTTGTATTGTTTCCCTTAAAGGGATAATTGTAATTTTAGATTTAATATAATAATCTTTGATTTCTTCATCAGATAAAGTATTTTCTCCCCAACTACCACTTATCAACTCAACATTTTCAGAATTAGACTTTGATATTTGTTTTGTAATCAGTGTAAATCTAATATTTGGCATCTCATCAGCAATTTGCTGAACCAAATCAAAATCTCTTTTTCCATCATTACCTATAAACAAGACTCCTTCTTTCGATGAATCAATATATTTAACACTTTTATCTTCTTTCCAAAAATGTGTATCCACCGAAAAGGGTAGAAAAACAAATTTGTTTTCAAACTTTTTTTTTAAATTTGATGCTTTAATATATTCACCTTTACCAAGGAAAATAAATGAATTTGTAATTCTGTGAAGTAAAAACATATAGACACCTTGAAATAATTTAATAATTACATTTTGCGAATTTCTTCCATAGAGACCCATTGCTATTACATAAATATCTATCCTTTTAAAGATCTTAATAATCATTAAAAAAGGTAAAAGCGAAAAAGCAAGTAAATCTGTCGTAAGAATAAGCTTGTCAGCTGACTTTAATTTTTTAAAATTTTCAAATGACAAGATGTCTTTTGTATAAATAGGAAATCGAGTGAGTTTTCTTAATACTTTATCAAGTGTTTTTAAGAAAATATTATTTTTTTCATGAGGGAAATTCATTTCAACAATATTACAATTATATTTTTCTGACATTGAGAAATATCCGTAAAAGAATTCTTTTGCTATTAAATCGCTTGAATTAATTTTTTTTAGCCGACCGGCACCAAATACATAGGTAAGATTGATTTTTGATAAACTCATAATTTCTTCATATTATAATCTCACTTTCAGCATAGAAATTTAAAAAAATATTCAACAATTTATTAATTTTGCATTATAGAATTCTTTGAGATGGTAATTAATAATCAGTCCAAAAGAAAAAAATTACCAATTGATATCATTTCCATAAATTGTAAAAATCCCGAAGAATCCTTAAAAGCTTTAGATTATTGTAAAAGTTTTTTTAAATTTGAAAATAGTATTTTATTCACGGATAAAAATATTGAACAAACCGAACATTCAGTAATTAAAATTAATAAATTTAGAAGTATTCACGATTACAGTAATTTCGTCTTGACGCTTAAAGAATATATAAAATCTGAACATGTTTTAGTTATTCAAGATGATGGACATATAGTAAATCCAGATATCTGGGATGATAATTTTTTAGATTATGATTATATTGGAGCGCCTTGGCCAACAGAATATAATTTTAGAAAAAGATGGAAAAAAGATATGTATAAAGATGCATTCAAAAATTCAAAAATTAATAGAGTTGGAAATGGAGGTTTTAGTTTAAGAAGTAAAAAATTTCTTGAGTATTCATCTCAATTTAAAGATTGCAATGGAATTGCTGAGGATGTATTTTTATGTTTGGTAAACTACCGAAAAGCTATAGAAGAAAATATTAGATTTGCACCATTTGATATAGCTTATAAATTTTCGTATGAAGTTCCGTTAGCAGGCAAAAATTTTGACAAAGAAGACAAACTCCAAATTTTTGATTCAAATTATCATTTTGGATGGCACGGAAAGAGATTTTTGAATAGTGATGAATTACTGAACTTAAAGAATCAGAAGTGAAATAAACATGTGTGGATATATAGGGAAAATTTCTAGAGAAAATTTTGACACCAGAAATTTTGAAAATGCTAATGAACATCTTATATGTAGAGGACCAGATTCACAAAAATATTTAAATGGACAAATGAATAAGGACCTCAAAATGAATGGAGAAGAATACTTTTCATTTATTTTCAACAGGCTATCAATAATTGATCTTTCAGACAAGGCAATGCAACCAATGATTTCAGAAGAGAATAAATCCATAATTTTGTTTAATGGAGAAATTTATAATCATAGAGAGTTAAAGAACTATCTCATCAGCAAAGGATGTACTTTTAAAACAGATCATTCAGACACAGAAGTTTTACTAAATGGATTTTCTGTAGTTGGTCCTGATTTTGTTCAAAAATTAATTGGTCAATTCTCTATAGTTTTTTATAACTCAAATATAAAAAAATTGTATCTCATAAGAGATAGAGTTGGTCAGAAACCACTTTATTATAAAAAAACGAAAAATAGTATATCTTTTTCTTCAAATCTAAAGTCATTGTTGACTATTGAAAAAACAATCTCACTAGATAATGACCAAATTATAAATTATTTAAATTTTGGAGTTGTTTCATCACCAAAATCAATTTTCCAGGACATAAATAAATTAGATCCAGGTTGTGTTCTTGAAGTTGACATGAATTCGGAAATTTATAAATTTAATATTAATCAATACTGGAAAATCGAAGATTTTATAGATACTAAAGAATTAGATACAGACGAGTTTATAAATACTTTTCGAAGCTCAGTTGAATTAAGATTAGAATCTGATGTACCAGTAGCAAATTTTGCTTCTGGGGGTTTAGATTCTACTTCAATAATAAAAGCTCAAAATGACTTAAATAAAAATGAAATTAATACTTTTTCAGTAAGCAACTTTGAAAAAAAATATGATGAGTCTAGGTGGATTAATGAAGTTGTTTCAAAGTATTCAACTAACCATACAGAGCATGAATTAGATTCAAAGGTATCCCAAGAGGTAATTTTTGAATCAATAGATTTATTTGATGAACCATACGCGGATCCATCGACTATTCCTTCATATATATTATCTAAATCAATCGCAAGTTCGTATAAAGTTGCAATTTCTGGTGATGGAGGTGATGAGTTATTAGGTGGTTATGATCGATTAAGAATCCAACTTAAGAAGAAAAATTTATTATTATCCTCAATATCTAATTTTTACAAAATATATCCAAGCTTTATAGGTTCAGGCAATATTTTCCTTCGTCAGTCAAAAGAAACAAATATATCTTATCCTTCATATTTTGAAGATATCAAGCTACTTTCATTACTAAATTTAGAACCTAAAACAAGATTTAGCGATAAGTTCCTGATTGATATAGATGACGAATATAAAAAACTTTTGATCTCAGATTACAAATTTTACCTTTATGAAATGATGACTCATAAAATCGACCGGACTTCTATGGCCAGCTCTTTAGAGGTAAGATCACCATTTCTAGACCATAGATTGATTGAATTAATAATGAAAACAGATAGTAGGACATTTATTAACAGCAGTCCTAAAAATATATTGAAAGATTATTTACGTATGGACTTTAACAAAGAATTTATAAATCGAAAAAAACAAGGGTTCGTTTTTAATTTAGAGGGATGGATTTTCAAAAATATAAATCTCATAGAAAATCAGATAAACAATGGCAATTACGTAAAAAGTTTAAACAAAAATGTTATTAGGTCTTTATGTATAAACAAATCCAGAATAAATGGCCATAGAATATGGAAGCTATTTTTTCTTGAAAGATATTTAAGTAATTTAAATATGTAATCTATCTTTAATATGGTTAAAAATACACTCCAAAAAATCTTAAGATTAATCAACATATCACTATTTAAAACTGATTTACCAAACAACATATCAATCTATTTTCATGAAACTGGGTTAAAGGAAATTAATGATATTGAGAAAATTATTTTGTTTTTCAAAGAAAGAGAATATATTTTCTTAACTATTGATGAATTTAATAAAAGAATAGATAACAATTACAAAACTGTGGCATTTACTTTTGACGACGGATTCTCAAACTGGATTGATACAATTCCAATTTTTAATAAATATCATGTTAAAGCTACATTTTATTTAAATAGTATTCAGTTCACTACTGAGCCAAAAGAAAAATTTCTCTCAGATATTAAATGCAATGACGAAAATTTATTAATTACAATAGATCAGTTAGAAGCAATTAAGGCCAACGGACATGAAATCGGAGCACATACTCATAGTCATAAAACTTTAAATAATATTGACGAGGAAGACTTTAAACATGAAGTAAGTGAAAATCTTAAAATTTTAAAATTAAACAATATCGAGCCTAAAAACTTTGCAGTTCCATTTGGAATGAGAAGATATATCAAGAATTATCAATTAGATTACTTACTTGGAATCTTTGATTCTGTAGCTTTTGGAGAACCAGGCATGTTGTATGAACAAAAAAAAGGACTAATACAACGGTATCCATGGAAAATTGAAAAATCATTTAAATATAACATAAATAATATATCAACAAATACGAGCTTGTTTAATAATCTTACAAAAAGAAGTGGGCTTGGCTAAATAGACATGGAAAACAGAACAAATGAAGCAAATTTTTTTTGGTCAGGTGAACTCTCATTTTATGAAATAGCTAACTTTAGATCCTTCAAGCACAGTGGTTTCAAAGTAAATATTTGGACTTATTTTGAAGAAAATAAAAAAATTGAAGAACTTAACGAGTTTAATTTAATGGATGCAAATCGAATAATTGATATCTCTATGTTAAATAAATTTACTCAAGGAAATCAAAAGAAAAATATGTCATCCTTTTCAAATATTTTTAGATTTGAACTTTTAAAAAAATACGGTGGGTGGTGGTTTGACGCGGATTGTATTTGTTTAAAAAATGTAAGTGACTTTCAATCACTTGCTAAAGATAAAGAATTTGTGATAGGAAGAGAATATGAAGACTACACAGGCAGCTCTGTGTTGTTTTTCAAAAATAAAAATATCTTAGATGTCATAATAAAAGAGGCTTGGTCAAGAATTGAAGAAAAAAATTATAATTTTTACTGGGGTGAGATAGGTCCAAATCTTATTTCTGAAATTTTTCTTAGAGAAGATCTAATGAAAGAAACATTAAACGAGGATTATTTTTATAAAATTCCTGCAGATAAATTTAATTTACTATTCGAAAACAAAGGTAATCAGCTTGATATAGATAACTTAATTAAAGATTCATATGTTTGTCATTATTGGAACGAAATGGTTAATAGAGCCTTAATAAGAAAAGATAAATTTCCTCCCAAAAATAGTTATATGTTTAATCATCTAAGAACGTATAACCAAGATGTGAAAGATTACAAAGTTTATAATAAACTTTTTTATATTAGATTTTTCTCATCTCTAGATATATTTCTACGCTTAATTTATCGTTTAAAAGTATTGTTTAATAATTTCCAAAAGAAATAATTAGAATATTTAGATGAACGAGTACATCGATTTTCATAGTAGGAACCTTTTTGTACAAACTTTTATTAGAGCTGTAATTAATTTTTCAAATAAATTGAATCATAGATTGTTTTGCTTATTTTGGAATACGTTACTTTTTTTAATTAAGAACTCTGTTCGGATAAGTGTAAACGATAAAGATTCTTTTCTTATCAAAGATTCATCTAGTGAGCTAATTATTGGTTATAAGAAAAGATTTGAATACTATATGCAATCAATTAACCATAGGTACGATCAATTGATTGATGAGTATATGTTTTCTGAAATTGAGTTTGAAAATGATGATATTGTTATTGACTGTGGAGCGAATATAGGTGAAATATATAATGCTTTGAAGCGCAACAATTCTAATGAATACAGTTTCTCATATTATGCTTTTGAACCTAGCAAATATGAGTTTTCCATTTTAAATCAAAATTCTAAAAATTTAGTTGAAAAACCTTATGCATTATACAGTGAGAATACGTTAAAGACTTTTTATTTAAATGGCGAGTTGGCAGACTCATCTTTAGAAAAAGGTAAAGAATCTTTAGACTCCATAGAAGTTGAATGCATACGTCTTGATAGTTTTTTTGATAATAATGAAAATATTAAGCTTTTAAAATTGGAAGCTGAAGGAAGTGAGTTAGATGTTTTACACGGAGCAAAAAAAATACTAAAAAATATAAATTATATAACTGCAGATCTTGGCTTTGAACTTGAAAACAATACCAAAAATAACTTAATTGAAGTTAATGAACTTTTAATAAATAATGGTTTTGAATTAATAAGATCACATAAAAGATGGGTCTTTTTATATAAAAATATAAAATTAACTAATAGATAATTAAACTATTAAAGATAATTGGTATAGATGTTAAGAAAAGCTGCAACAGTTAGATATTTTTCCTATATTTTGGGAACTCTTTTAACAATCACAAACTTATTTATAATCACATATCTTCTTGATATTTATCAATTTGCAGTGTGGGGTGTAGCCAACTCTCTAATTTATATATTCTCTCAGTTTGGTCAATTAACTTATGTCCAATATGTTGAAAAGTATTTTCCAAACTTTGATAAAGATAAAATGAATTATTTTATATACAAATTTTTAAAAACGATAAGCTCTTTATTTTTTTTATGGTTACTAATTTTATTTGTTCTGGAGTATGTTGGATATTTTGATAAATTTAATGCTGAAAATTTATATATAATCTTTATTCTCATCTCTCTGTTAACAACAGTTGAATCTTCAATTGAAGTTTCCTCAAAATATTTGCTTGCTTTAAACGAAACTAGAAAATTTGACCTCTATGAATTATTAATTTTTAAACTTTCACGGCTAGTCATTTTTTATTTTCTTTTGATAAACGATTACAGCGTATATTATCTTTTATTGACAAATTTAGTAATTAGATCAATATTTTTAGCTAGCGTTCTTAACTATGACAAAAAAGGGCTGATAAAGATTATTAAACGTATTATTTCATCGAAAATCTTTGACGATAATTTTAAAAATATTTCTTATACTGTGAAGGCTTTTTCATTAAAATCTATTCAAGTAACTTTTTTAAATGTAATTTTTATAATTCTTACTACTTTTTCATCCAATGAGACTATTGCGAATTATTCATTGGGAATTCTGATAATAAACAATATTAGACCAATTATCTCTTCTCTATCAAGCTTACTTTCACCTATAATTTCTGTGAATGTTGAAAAAAGGAAAGATAACTCTGAACTAATTAATTTAGTTATCTTTATAAACGCTGTATTAATTGCTTTTATTTCCATTTCAGGATATTTTGTAACTGAGTATCAATTTATAATAAATCTTTTTCTTCAGTCTTTTGATACCGATATTTATTTAATAATCTTAATCTCTATTTATGCTTCATCTATTGCTTCTCTGTATTATCCTAAATTTTTGAATTTACTGTTTTCAAATTATGAAAGGCAGTTATTGATATATTTTTCTTTAAATTATGTTGGATGTCTTTTAGTCTTTTACATTTTATCAATTACATATGAAACAAATCTTATTTATTTTTATATCATTTTTGAGGTGATTAATTTAACAATCACTCGATATTTGTTTAAAAAATTTAATCTCAATAACAATAAAAATCTTTTATCAATTTCAATGTTATTTGTAACTGTTGTTATTACTTTAAAAATACTAAATTATCCAATTTCAAGCTTACTTGTTGTTGGCACCTTTTTAATTTTGTTTGGATTTGATTCTTTACGCTTATACAAAAAGTTTAAACTTTTTGAAGATCAAAAGAATGATGATTACGAAGTATGAATAAAGAAGACTATTTAACTGGTAGCAATTTTGCAACTAAATCAGATATCGTATTTTCAGAGTTTATATCTTTTGAAGAGTACAAAAAAAAAGATCTTGATGAGCACGAAATACTTTTCAAAACTGATGAATTTCTTCTTTATAAGCTTACTAAATTTAAACTTTCTGAAAATCAAAGTATTTTTTGTAATAATATGGTTTTGAAAGATTTGTTCTGGCATCTTTCAAAGGTTAATAATTTAAGAAATATAAAATTGATAACTCATCAAACAGATGAGTTAATAACAAAAGAAATTTATAGATCGAAACCTCAGTGTATATCTGAATGGTACTCTGTAAATGTAGAACACAAAGCAGACAATTTATTTCCACTTCCACTTGGCTTAGCCAACATTTTTCAAAAAAATTATCTAAACCCTCTTTCAATAAATGGAATTTCCGAATTTGACTCAAAAAAATTAGACTCAAAGCTTTATATAAACTTTAAACCAAGCACAAACTCAAAAGAAAGAAACGACTTATATGATAAATTAAAAAATTATTCTTTTGTTGAAGTTGATGAGCCAAATCTTTCTGTAGAGGATTACACAAATAAGTTAAAAAGTCATTCATTTATTTTGGCTCCATGGGGTAATGGAATTGATTCACACAGGCTTTGGGAATCTTTATATCTTGGAAAAATACCAATTACAAAATATCACCATACGTATACCGCTGCAAAAAATCTTCCTGTCATGTTTGTAGATGACCTTAAAGAAATTAGTGAAAACGACTTGTTAAATTATATTAAAAATATTGATCAAAATTTTAACTTCGAATTACTGAATATTAATGAGTGGTTTAAATTAATAAATATGAAAACCATGAATTCAAGTGAAGAAAAAGATTTTTATGAGCCAATATCAAGAGTGAAAATAAACAAGCTTATATTTTTATTAAAAATGTTTTTAAAGAGCAAATTTAAAATATTTCAATTTTATTTAAATAAATGTAAAAAAATACCAAGAAAAATTTACGATAAGTTAGCAAAATGAATGTCTTGAATTTACTTTACTGTTTTGACGAAAATTATAATATTCAAACCACAGTTTCCATAGACTCTATTTGTAGATGTGTAAATAATGTTGATATAAATGTGTATATTATTCATCGTAAACCGTCTTCATTTGAAAAATATATTCCTATACTCCAAAAGCACTCACATCTTAAGAAAATTGAATTATATGAATTTGATAAAAACATCAAAAACTATCCGAATTTAAGCAACAAACATGTTTCAGAAGCTACATATTATCGATTATTTATTAGTGATTTTCTTCCAAACGACTTGTCTGA
>MDSZ01072790.1_pt1 | contig 26503 bp, 26 predicted proteins | sample 811201 | NCBI WGS metagenome assembly MDSZ01 (sample SAMN05326647, study PRJNA326480) | marine metagenome | isolation source: seawater | place: Indian Ocean: North | collected 2010 | reverse complement strand
TGCAATTTCACCCCGAAGTAACACATACAGAAAACGGTAAACAAATATTTAAAAATTTCATTTTTTTAATCTGTAAAATTAAAAAAAATTGGAATGTAAATTCACAAAAATTAAGACTTATCAATGAGATAAGACTTAAAGTTAAGAACGATAAAGTTGTATGCGCGTTGTCCGGTGGCGTCGATAGCAGTGTTGCTGCCTTATTAATTAACAAGGCTATAAAAAAAAACCTTGTTTGTATAATGGTTGATACTGGATTAATGAGGAAAGATGAATTTAAAAGCTCTTTTGATATTTTTAAAAAAAAATATAAATTAAACGTAAAATTAATTAACGCATCTAAACTTTTTCTTAAAAAATTAAAAGGAATTACAAATCCAGAAAAAAAGAGAAAAGTTATTGGAAATTTATTTATTAAGGTTTTCGAAAGAGAAGCAAAAAAGTATAATAATATAAAATATTTGGCTCAAGGAACGCTTTATCCAGACATTATTGAAAGTAGGTCTTCTACTGGTAGTAAAACATCTAAAATAAAGTCCCACCATAATGTAGGAGGTCTTCCAAAAATTATGAAATTAAAACTTCTTGAGCCATTAAGAGAATTTTTTAAAGATGAAGTAAGAGTTTTAGGCAAATCATTAAACTTAATTAATGAAATAAATTATAAGCACCCATTTCCTGGACCAGGACTTGGTATAAGAATTGTAGGAGAGATCACTTTGGAGAAAATAAAAATTTTACAAGAGGCTGATAATATTTATATTAAAGAATTAATTAAAAATAATCTTTATCATAAAATTTGGCAAGCTTATGCAGCTTTACTTCCAATTAAAACAGTTGGCGTTATGGGTGACTCTAGAACATACGAAAATATTTGTTTATTAAGAGCAGTAACTTCACAGGATGGCATGACTGCAGATTATTTTAGTTTTAAAAAAAACTTTTTAGATAGAATATCAAATAAAATTGTGAATAATGTGAAGGGTATAAATAGAGTGGTATATGATATAACTTCAAAACCACCTAGTACTATTGAATTAGAATAATGAAATCGAAAATAAAAAAGATTTTATCAAAAAAAAATAAATCAAAACTAGTTTGTTTGACATCGTATTCAAAAAGCATTGCTAAAATATTAGATAAATATTGCGATATAATTTTGGTAGGAGATTCTATGGCAAATGCTCTTTATGGACAAAATAATACCCATAAAATGACAGTAGATGACATGATTAAACATACTATAAGTGTAAAAAAGGGTGTAAAAAAATCTTTATTAGTCGTTGATATGCCCAAGGGAAGTTACAGTACGTTTAAAAAAGCATTTAAAAACGCAAAATTAATTAAAAAAAAAACAAATTGTGATGCTATTAAGTTAGAAAATTCAAAAAAAAATTTTGAAATTATCAAATTTTTAGTTAACAAAGGAATTCCTGTTATGGGTCATATTGGTTTCACACCACAGTTCAAAAATAAGTTTAGATTAGAAGGAAAAACAGAAGAAGAGATTAAACGTTTACTAAAGGAAGCGAAGTCGATAGAAAATGCAGGAGCATTTTCTATAGTATTAGAATGTATAACTTTTAAAGCAGCAAAAATGATAACAAATGAACTCTCAATTCCAACTATTGGAATAGGTGCATCTGCAAGCTGTGATGGACAAATACTAGTGACAGATGATATGATTGGACTAAGTGGTTTTTATCCAAAATTTGTAAAAAAATACTGCAATACCAATAGAATGATTGAAAAAGCCGTAGAGAATTATGCTAAAGAAGTTAGATTAAAAAAATTTCCAACAAAAAGTTTTTTTTTTAAATGAGTATACCTATAGATAAAAAAATCGAATTTAAAGACAAATTTATTTCTAACTTAAAAGAAAATAAAAAAAAATACATTTTTATCGTAATTTCAATTTTAATTTTTTTAATGATATTTTTTATAGTACATTTAAATCAAAAGAAAAAAAATGCTTTTATATCTGAAAAATATATTAAAGCTGGAGTTCTTTTATCAAAAGGACAAAAAGATAGGGCTAAAGCTTTTTACGAAGAAATTATTTTAAGCGAAAATAAATTTTATTCATTTTTAGCATTAAATATAATTTTAGAAAAAAATTTAATATTAGAAAAAGATAAAATCATTAATTACTTTAATGTTCTAGAAAAAAATATTGCAGATGAACATAAAGATCTTTTAATTATAAAAAAGGCTTTATATTTACTGAGGGAGAAAGATATTCAAGGTGGCAACGAAATACTCAATAATATAATAAAGAAAAATTCAAAGTTAAAATCTCTGGCCGAAGAGATCATTGAATAAATTAATGAAATTTTATTTCATTTTTATATTAATTTTTTTTTTTGAATAATTGCTCATTTGACACCAAGACTGGAATTTGGAATTCTGAAAGTATAAAAGTTGATAAAGAAAACGATATTTTTAGAGGGACAGAAAAATTTTTAGCACAAGAAGAAGAAGTTTTTAAAAATGAGATTGAGTTAGAAAAAGGAACAAAATTAAAGGTTTCTTTGCCTATAAGTAATTCAAATTGGCAACAAGTATATTTCAATGATGAAAATAATCTTAAAAATTTTATTTACAATAACTCTAATCAAATAATTTTAAAAAGCAAAAAATTAACTAGACATCAATTAAACTATTTTCCAATATTTTATAAAGGGAACGTATTTGTTAGTGATCAGAAAGGAAATATAATTATTTATTCTATAGAACAAAAAAAAATTATTACGAAGTTTAATTTTTATAAAAAAAAATTTAAAAGAGTCAAAAAAAAACTTAATTTATATGTCGATAATAATATTATTTATGTAACTGATAATTTAGGTTATTTATATTCTTTCGATTATCCAAATAATAAAGTGATTTGGGCAAAAAATTACAAACTTCCCTTTAAGTCTAATTTAAAAATATCAAATGACAAAATCATAGTTTCTGATGTCAATAATAATCTATTGTATTTTAACAAAAAAAATGGAGAAATATTTAAAAAAATACCAACAGAAAACACTACATTCACAAGCAAATTCATAAATAATATTTCTAAACACGATCGTAATCTATTTTTTCTTAATTCTTATGGCTCATTATACTCTTCCGATGCCGAAACAGCGAATTTAAATTGGTTCGTTAATTTAAATTTATCTTCAAATTTAGACAAATTGAGCTTGTTTGATGGAAGTAATATTGTAGCTAATGGAAACAGAGTGATTGTATCATCAAGTAGAAATACATATATAATTGACAGCAAAACTGGAACAATAATCAAAAAATATAACTTTTCTTCTTTGCTAACACCTATTATTAACGATAATATATGCTTTTTTCTGAGTAAAAATAATTTCCTAATAGCCATTAATTTAGAAAACAATGAAATACTTTACTCTCAAGATATTAATTTAAAAGTAGCAAATTATCTAGATACCAAGAAAAAAAGTTTAAATTTTAAAACTATGATGTTGTTAAACAGCGAAATTTTTATTTTTCTTAATAATTCTTATGTATTGAATTTTCAAATAAGTGGTGATTTAAAGGAAATAAAAAAATTACCATCAAAAATCTTTACTTCTCCAATAGTTATAGATTCATCGATTATCTTTATAAATTCGAATAAAAAATTAATTATTGTTAATTAACTTATAGATTTACCACTAAGGAGCGAGAGTTGTTTGACTTTAATTCCCTTAATTTTATCATAGGGTTTAATTGGATATTCACCAGTAAAATAATGGTCACTAAATTGAGGGTAGGTATTATTTCTTTCTTGGTCTATTAAAGCTTTGTATAAACCCTTCAAACTTAAAAATTTTAAACTTTTTGCTTTAATATATTTGCACATTTCTTCAATATTTTTGCTATTAGATAATAATTCTTCTTTAGTTGGCATATCAACACCATAAAAATCTGGAAATTTTATTACAGGACAAGCTATTCTAACATGAACTTCTTTAGCCCCGCTGTCGTATAACATGTTTACAATTTTATTACACGTTGTCCCTCGAACAAGAGAGTCATCAATAAGTATTATTTTTTTATTTTTAATTATTGTTTTAGTAGAGCTTAGTTTTAGTTTTACTCCTAAGCTACGAATACTTTGAGACGGTTCAATAAAAGTTCTACCTACATAATGATTTCTAATTAAACCTAATTCAAATTTTTTATTTGATTGATCAGCGTAACCTAAAGCAGCTGGCACTCCTGAGTCTGGGACAGGAACAATTAAATCTGCATCGATATCTGTCTCTATAGCTAATTCTTTACCTAAACATTTTCTATATTCGTAGGCACATTTATTGTTAATCAAGCTATCTGGTCTGGCAAAATAAATATATTCAAAAACACAAGGGCGTGCTTTTTGCTTAGGAAATGGCTTAACAGAATTTAAAGTATTGTTTTCAACTATAACTATTTCACCGTTTTCTACCTCTCTAATAAAAGTAGCACCTACTATATCAAGAGCACAAGTTTCAGATGCAAAAATATACGAGTTATTAAGTTTACCTATAACCAAAGGTCTTATTCCAAATGGATCTCTAACACCAATTAATTTTTTATTAGTCATTAATACAAGAGAGTAACCGCCTTGTATTTGAAACAACGTATCTATTAATCTATCTACAAATTTTTCTCTTTTTGATTTCGCGATTAGCTGTACAATTGTTTCAGTATCACTAGTAGTTCTAAAAATTGCCCCTTCTTTTACTAAATTTTCTCTGAGTAAAAGGGCATTAGTTAAATTTCCATTATGTGCAATACTTAAACCACCCATGTGCAGATCAGCAAAAAAAGGTTGAATATTTCTTATAGACGTCTCACCAGTTGTTGAATATCTATTATGACCTATAGAAAATTTTCCAGGTAATTTTTTTAATGTTTCAGAATTAGTAAAATGATCACCCACCAAACCCTGTCTTTTTTCTGAGTGATAATTTTTTCCATCAAATGAAACGATCCCACATCCCTCCTGCCCCCTATGTTGCAGTGCATGTAATCCGAGGGCTACTAATGCGGAGGCATCTTCGTGATTTGAAATTCCGAAAATTCCGCACTCTTCTCTTAATTTATCCAAGCTAAATCTTTTCAATTTTTTCTTTAGTATTTATAAAATCTTCGTTGGTAGGAAATTCATCAACTAAAATTTTACTTCCATTGTTTATTAACTTAAAAGTAACAGCTTTCTCAACAGATATACCCCAATTTTTAAAAGGATAAAACCAATTTAAAATTGAAAATACACAGACAGCAACAATATATCCTTTAAAAATCCCAAAAACAAAACCAAAACTTTTATCAACTGAACCTACACCGGTCCAAGTAACTGCTTTGTTTAAAGATTTACCAATCAGTATAGTGGAGAACAATATTACAGCAAATATTGCAACACCTAATCCAACATTATTTATAAATTCTGACTCAATATAATCACTTACAGTTGGCTGAAATTTAGGCACGAGTATTATTGTTAAAACCGTAGAAATAATCCATTTCATAAAAGAAATTAAACTTAATGAAAATCCCTTTAAAGTACATTGAATCGTAAAATAGATTAGGATTAAAATAAATACTAAATCGAATAAATTAACAATCTGGAAAATTTCCTCCAAAAAATTTAAAATCATTAGATGTTCTTATTTTCTGAACCGAAAGGCCGGTTCGTAAGTATTAATTTTGGCAATAATGTAAGTACAGACAACATTGCCAACAACATTGCTATTCCAGTAAAAATACCGAAGTAAATTGTAGGAATAAAATTAGATAAGACTAAAATAGAAAAACCAAATACTATTGTGACTGAAGTGTTTAAAATAGCAACGCCAACTGTTTGATGACATTTATCTACAGTAGCTTTGTAATCATTTAGCTTTTTAAATTCTTCTTTGAATCTGTAAATATAATGAATACTATTATCAACAGCTATACCTATCGTTATAGCTGCAATTGTTATAGTCATCATGTCCAAAGGGATACCCAACAAACCTATCAAACCCAAGATAAAAAAAGCAGCAATTATGTTTGGCAAAACACCAATAATAGAAATAGAGATATTTCTAAATAAAATAAAGAACATAAAAAAAATTCCAAGCATAACTATACCTAATGTTAATATTTGGGATTTAAATAAACTTTGAAGCAAGTTATTAAATAAAATTAATACACCTACTAATTTAAATTCTTCTTTATTTAATCCTTGTTTTTCTGTTAAATCTTTCTGAATTTTTTTGATTAATTCATTTCTTCTTAAATCTTTTAAAGAATCTTTTATTCTTAAGCTGATTCTAGCTTCATCATTTTCAACAGAAATATAAGGTGTTATAATTTCTTTTTTAATTTCATTTGGTATTTTGCTGTAAAGAATTGCAATTTCTAAACTTTGTAATTCTTTTTCATTTAAATCCTCTGCTACCCTTAAAATAGATGCAAATGACAAAACTTTTCCAACTTCTGGTAAGGAATCCAAGTAATCGTGCACTTTTATAATTCTGTCCATTTTATCTCTAGTAAACCAATACTTTGCTTTATCTAAATTTTTTTCATTCTCTTCACCCCAATCATCTAATTCATCTTTTTCAATAACACTTTTAGTTTTTTCTTTTTGAGGAAATTTTAATATTATATTTAGTGGAGTTGTGCCTCCTAACTCATCATCAATTTTTTTCATTCCTTTATAAATTTCTGTATCTTTATCAAAGTAGTTTATAAAACTATTTTCTACCTCAAGTTTTGTAATTCCAATTAAACTTATAAAAATTATAATTATAGAAGAACCATAAATTATAATGCCGTTGCTTTTTGCAAAAGAGGATAGCGCAGAAGTAATTATTGATTTTTTTGTTTCTTGAATCTTAATTTCGTTTTCAGTAGATAATAAGTTTAAAGCAGATGGTAATAATAGAAAAGTAACAATAAAAGAGACAATTAATCCTAACGTCATCATCCATCCAAAATCTATAATTGGTTTGATCCCACTGAATACTAAAGATAAAAAAGCGCAAATTGTTGTTAAAACAGTATATAAAATTGGTAACATCATTTTTTTACTTGTTTCTAATATTGCTTCTGTCTTTGATATTTCTGGAAAATCTTTTTTAAATTGTAAAAATCTTACTGTTACATGGATATTCATCGCCATATTTAGTATAAGCATTAATGCAATGAAGTTTGAAGAAATTACAGTAACTTTCCATCCTATCAAACCTAAAAGCCCAATCATCAAGATCACTGAAGTTGCGCATCCCAACAATGGCATAATTACCCATTTAAAATTTCGGAAAATAAACCAAAGAGTAAAAATAATAAAGATAAAAACACCAATTCCAAATACAATGATATCACTTTTTATGAAACTCATCATGTCATCAGCAATCATTGGAATACCGCCTAAGTAAATTTTAGCATTTTCTCCATATTTACTAATTACATCTCTTATTTCAGAAATGTTTTGATGATTTCTAGCATTATATAAATTTTTATAACTTTCATATTCTTTTAAAAATTCTTTATATTTAATTCTTTCTTTTTTAGACAATCCAATTTCGGTTATTTGTTTGAAATAATCATCTTTAATCTTGATATATTCCGCTAAACGTTTATCTTTTTTTAAATAAACAACAATACCAGAAGTTTTTCCATCTTCGCTAATAACATAATTTCTGTATATAGGACTGTTTAAGATTTCATTAAAACCTCTTTCCCTATTTATTTCAGGATAAGCTAAAGTTTTATAGTTGCTTAATCTTTCCATTAAACTTTCGTCGCTACTCTTAAGTAGAGGAACATCAATTATTGTAATTACACTATCTACCCATGATAATTTTTCAATTTTTGATTTAAGCAACTGTAGATTAAGAATAGTCTCTTTTTCAGTAAAACTGGATATTGGAGAGTATGTCAGAACTAGAAAATCTTTTGATCCATAAGTTTGGTTCACTTGGCGTAAATATTTTAGATCAGGATCACCTTCGAGTAATAATGCATCAGATGAGGCGTCTAAATTGAAATTTTTCGCTTGATATAGTGCAAAGACTAATAAAGAGGCTACAAAAAGTAGTGTTAATTTAGAAAAATCAATAATAATTTTTTTATAAATATAACCAAACATTGAATTAATTTAGATATATCTTAATTTTTAGATAACAAAAGAAAAATTAATTTAATTTTTACCCAAATCTTTAAATTTAGTGTAAATACCTTCAAACTCAACTTTCACAGTTCCTGTTGGTCCATGTCTCTGTTTACCTAAAATAATATCAGCAAGACCGTTGACGTCGTTCATCTTGGATTGCCATTCAGCATGTTCTATTGAACCCAGTTTAGGTTGTTTTCTTTCTAAATAATATTCTTCTCTAAATACAAACATAACAACGTCAGCATCTTGCTCAATCGATCCAGACTCTCTCAAATCAGCAAGCTGAGGTTGTTTATCATCCCTTTGTTCTACTGCTCTTGATAATTGAGATAAAGCTAGTACAGGAACAGAGAGTTCTTTTGCTAAAGCTTTTAGACCTTGGGTGATCTCTGAGATTTCTTGAACTCTACCATCATTTCTGTTTGAGCTTGATCTCATTAATTGAATATAGTCTACAACTATAAGACTAAGGCCAAATAATCTCTTAATTCTTCTAGCTCTATTACTTAATGTAGCTATTGTGATTGCTGGAGTCTCATCGATATATAATGGAAGATCGTAAATATTTCTCGAAGTTTCTATGTATCTATTTATTTCTTCCTCTGAAACTTTACCTCGTCTGATATCGTCTGATTTTATTCTTGCTTGTTCAGAAAGAATTCTAGTAGATAATTGTTCTGAGGACATTTCTAAAGAAAAGAAAGCTATAGATGATTTTTCTTGTCTACTTAAAATATGTTTAGCTGCATTGTAGGCAATATTTGTAGCTAAAGCAGTTTTTCCCATGGAAGGTCTGCCTGCTAAAATGATTAAATCAGATTTATGTAGACCTCCTAATTTTTCATCTAGATCTTTTAAACCCGTTGGCACTCCAACAATTCCCTGATCATTTTGCATAGCCACAGTTGCCATTTCAATTGTTTGATCTAAAGCTTGATTAAATTTCAAAAATGATTGAGAGAAACTACCTCTTTCTGCTAGATCAAATAAAGATTTTTCAGTCTTTTCGATTATATTTTCAGCATTTTGCTCGTCAGAATTGGCATTTATTGTATCGCTGGATAATTTATCAGAAATTAAAACTAATTCTCTTCTTAAATACATTTCATGAATTATTTTTGCGTAATCAATAGCTTGTTTCACAGACGCAGAAAATCTAGTAAGTTTAACCAAGTATTCTGTTCCTCCTACTTCATTAAGCATATTATCTTTTTCAAAAAAATTTTTAAGAGTAATTGGATTAGCAATCATTCCTTTGTTATTTAAACTTGTAATAACTTCATAAATTTTAACATGAGCAGGGTCATAAAAAGTTTTAGAATTTACGATCATAGATATTTCGTCTATTATATCATTGTTAATAAGTATTGAACCTAACAATGCTTGTTCTGCCTCTAGGTTTGATGGCTGTTTGTTTTCTAAATTATTTTTTTTTATATTGGAGATTTCGCTCATACATATTATCCATTTTAAAAGAATCGGATTTTCTTTAAAGAAAAAAGTTACACACTTTTATTCTTATTCTGTGGAGAAGTTATTAAGATTGTATTTTGTCTATTTTGATTGAAATGTTTGCTTTTACTTCTGAGTGAAAAATTACCTCAGTCTTAAACGAGCCTAATTTATTCAATTCATCTTTTAAGATAATTTGAGATGGAATTACCTCTACTTTTGCAGTTTCCAATATAAGATTAGATATTTCTTTAGGCTTAATCGATCCGTATAACAATCCATTTTCTTTACTTTCTTTATAAAAAGTAAAATTTTTGTTATTTATCTTTTTTGCTATTTCTAAAAATTTGTTCTTCTTTTCAATATTTTTCTTATTAAGTTCATCTTTTTTTTTTTCAACAAACTGAATATTTTCTTTATTGTATCTTAGAGCCTTTCCGTATTTTAAAAGATAGTTTCTGCCATATCCATTTTTAACCTTAACTTTATCACCGATTTTTCCTAGGTTAAGAATATTCTCAAGTAAAATAATTTCCATTATATTAGTCCTAAAATTTTTGCTTTTTTAATTTCTCTTGTTAGTTTTCTTTGTTTACTAAATGATACAGAAGTTATTTTAGAAGACATTATTTTTCCATTATCGGATACATATTTTTTTAATAGCTCAATGTTCTTATAATCAATTACTGGAGCATTCTTCAAACTTAACGGGCATTTTTTTTTAGAAAACTTTCCATCACTTTTTTGAAATAGACTTAAGTTATTTAAGACATTTGAGTTTTTTTTCTGATATTTTTTATTCTTTTTTTTCATTTAACTCTTTTTTTTGAAAAACTCAGTTTTTTGATCTAATTTTTTATATTTTACAGTCAAGTTTCTTATCACAAAATTATCAATTTTGATCTTACTCTTTATATTTTCTATAGTCTCTTTAACGCCTTCAAATTTAAAGTGAATAAACAAACCTTTTTTATAATTTTTAATTTTTCTAGATAAATTCAAAATACCCCATTCTTCAACTTTAATAATTTTCCCAGACGAGTTTTTTATTACTTCGCCGTATTTGTCTATAAGTTTTTTAGCATCTTTTTCAGACAAGTCTTGTCTAGCTACAATCGTGTTTTCGTAGAATGGCATAATAACTGATTAATCTGTTCTATATTTGTATTTATAAAAACTGGTTTATACTATAAAAATTGATTATATCAACACTAATAATTACTATAAAGATTAATATGAGTTCACTATTATTTCCAGGACAAGGCTCTCAAACAGTTGGTATGGGAGCAGAATTTTACAATAATTTCGATATGGTAAAGAAAATATTCAAATTTGCCGATGAAAGATTGAACTTTCCTATTTCAAAAATGATATTGGAAGGGCCAGCAGATCAACTACAATTAACTAAAAATACGCAGCCAGCAATTTTAGTAGTTAGCTATTCAATATTCAAAGTATTAAAAGAAGAATTTAATTTTAATTATGAGTTTGTTAAGTATTTTGCAGGGCATTCTTTAGGTGAATATAGCGCACTAGTTTGTTCGAGAGCTCTAGTTTTTGAAGATGCATTGTACTTATTGCACGAAAGAGGTAAAGCAATGCAAAATGCTGTGCCAGTAAATAAAGGTAGCATGCTTGCAGTACTAGGCTTAAAGATTGATGAAATAAATGAGCTATTAAAAAATCTAAATTTCAAAGAAGGTGTTTGTGAGATTGCAAATGATAATGCTGATGGTCAAGTAATAGTTAGCGGAAACAAAGAAAATGTAGAACAATTAAAACTTAATCTTAAAGAAAATAAGATAAAGTTTATACCATTAAAAGTTAGCGCACCATTTCATTGTTCTTTGATGAAACCGGCAGCTGAAATAATGAAGGATAAAATTAATAATATAGAATTTAAAAATCCATCAATAGAAATAATCGCAAACGTTACAGCAAAAGGTGTAAAAGAGTCAGATGATGTTAAGAAATTATTAATTGATCAGATTTGTTCCACAGTAAAATGGAGAGAAAGTTTAATACATATGTCTGAAACAGATGAAAAAACTTTTATTGAAATTGGTCCTGGTAAAGCACTCGCAGGCATGGTTAAAAGAACAGTAAAAAACGCTAATTGCTTTTCAATTAACTCAATTGCTGATATTAAAAATTTAATAAATGAACTTAAATAATAAAAAAATTTTAATCACTGGAGCCACTGGAGGAATCGGTAATAGCTTAGTTGAAAAATTAAATACACTTGGGGGAAAAATAATCGCAAGCGGCACTAATGAAGAAAAACTATTTAATCTCAAAAAAAAATTCCCGAATATTATCACTGAAAAATTTAAATTAGATGAACATGAAAAAATTGAAAATTTTGTGGAAAAAGTAGATAGTGAAAATGAAGGTATTGATATTCTAGTAAATAATGCAGGTATCACATTAGATAACCTTACTATAAGATTAACAGAAGAGAACTGGAAGAAAGTTTTAGATATTAATTTAACTTCCACTTTTTTAATGTGTAAGTATTTAATAAAAAAAATGCTTAAAAGAAAAAATGGAAAAATAATTAATATAACTTCTATAGTTGGTCACACAGGTAATGTGGGCCAAGCAAATTATGCTGCCTCTAAAGCAGGTATTGTTGCTTTTTCAAAAAGTTTAGCAATAGAGTACGCAAAAAAAGGTATAAATGTTAATTGCGTTTCACCTGGTTTTATAAAAACAGAAATGACAGATAAAATAAACGAAGATTTTAAAAGTAAATTAATTGAAAAAATTCCATCTGGTAACCTTGGAACTGGAGAAGATGTTTCTAATTGTGTAGCTTTTTTGGCTTCAGATTTAGCTAATTATATAAATGGTGAAACCATACATGTTAATGGCGGAATGTATATGTCTTGACAATTTTATTAGATAATCTAATAAGAATTATAAATAATTACGAAAGGAATTCATGTCAGAAGAAATTAAAAATAAAGTAAAAAAAATAGTCGCAGATCATTTAGGTGTGGAAGAAGAAAAAGTTACAGAAGAGTCTAGTTTTATTGATGATCTTGGAGCAGATAGTTTAGACACAGTTGAATTAGTAATGGCATTCGAAGAAGAATTTGGATCTGAAATATCTGACAGTGAAGCAGAAAAAATTTTAACAGTGGGTGATGCAATAAAATTTATTGAAAGCAAATCAAGCTAGAAAAAAAATCATTTAATGAATAACGGAGAAGAAAATTTACTCGTTATATTATCTTCTCCTTCGGGTGTAGGCAAAACTACACTTACAAAAAAAATCCAACAAAAATATAATAATTTTAAAATTTCTGTATCGCACACAACAAGAAACCCAAGATCTAACGAAGTGGATGGTGTAGATTATTATTTTATCTCTCAAAAAAAATTTAAAGAATTAATTGATAGTAATAGTTTTTATGAATACGCAAAAATTTATGAAAATTTTTATGGTACTTCAAAAGACAGTGTTAATAAGACATTAAAGGATAATGATATAATTTTTGATATTGATTGGCAAGGCACAAAACAATTATCTAAATTTAAAAATTTAAAATTAGTAAAAATATATTTGATAACTCACGATAAAAACGAGCTTAAAAAAAGATTGTTAAATAGAGATGAAAACACAGAAGTAGAAATTAAAAAAAGACTTGATTCTTTCGATGAAGATATAAAACATTGGAATGATTATGATTACATATTAATTAATAAAAATTTAGAAGTGTGTTTTAAACAAATTGAGAATATAATTAATAATTTTAAAAATAAAAATACTACCTTCCTTCAATAATTTCAGTAATTTTATAATATATTTCCGGTTTAATATCTGTTGGTCTCATATTTAACTTCATTTCTTTTAAGCTGGCAATTTCATTTAAGTTGAGAATTTTTTTCAAATTTTTATTTACCATTTTTCTTTTATTTGAAAATATAATATTTGTAACTTTTTCTAAATTATCAATATTTATTATATTTGTTTCTCTCTTTTTTTTGGATTTAAAGTGTAAAACTATTGATTGTACTTTTGGTTTAGGTTTAAAACAGTTAGGGGAGACAAGAAATTTTTTTTTAAGATCTAATACCACTGAAGAAATAATAGATAACCTTCCATATTTTGATGATTTAAAATTAGCTATTATTTTTTCACCTAACTCTTTTTGAAACATTAATATTAAATCTTTATATTTAGGCGGCCAATAACCATCTTTTAATAATTTTACAAATATCTGAGAAGAAATATTGTATGGTAAATTACCAAAAATTATCGAATTTTTTTTGATAATATTCTTTAAGTTTAATTTTAAAAAATCATTACAAATTATATTAATAGACTTTTCAAACTTGTATTTAAGGTTTAATTTTGAAAATAAACTGATATCTTTCTCAATTAAAAGTAAACTTTTAGGTTTATGTTTAATAATCTGATCAGTAAGAGATCCATCACCAGGACCAATTTCAATAATATCTTTTCCTGTAATTTCAACTGAGTTAATAATTTTTTTTATTACATTTTTATCTCTTAAAAAATTTTGACCTAAAGATTTTTTATTGTAATTCATTTACCATATTTATTGATAAAATTTATACAATCTATCAAACTTTTTGGATTGGCTTTTTTTTTACCAATTAAATCTGAAGCTGTCCCATGATCTGGAGATACTCTTAAATATTTTAATCCCAGAGTTACATTTATGGCATTAAATTTATATAAAGTTTTAAAAGGAGTTATTACTTGATCGTGGTACATGCCAACTATTACATCATATTTTTTGAAGTTGTTCATAAATAATGAGTCTGCTGCAAAAGGGCCATACAAATTGATATTTAATTTTTTTAGCTTTTTTAATGAGGGTAATATTATTTTTTTTTCTTCGGATGCAGTTTTGAATTCAGCATTATGAGGATTAAGTCCTAATACCGCTATTTTAGGTTTTTTTTTAAAAAGAATTTTAAAATTCGCGTTTATTGTTTTAATTTTTTTTTCAATTAATTTTGCACTAAGTTTTTTAGATATATTTTTAACATCTATATGAGTTGTGATGGGCGAAACAGCTAATTTATTTGACTTAATTAGCATCACTTCTGAATTATCCTTTACTGAACATTTTGATGCAAAAAATTCAGTAGCACCAAAAAATTTATTTTCTAAATGTGATTTATTTATAGGACAATTTATAATTCCCTTTATATTTTTTTTTAATGCTAGTTTATGTGCTAAGTTTAAGCTCTGAATAATATATTTATCAATATTTTTTTGTGCAAGTTTTGATAAATCTTTATAATCGAAATTAACATCTAAGATTTTTAAAAAAAAGTCATTTTCAGAATGATCAATATTTTCCACTTTTTTAGCTTTTATTTTATAGTTTAATGATTTAAATTGATTAACTAGTAATTTATAGTTTGCAATAAAGTAAATTTTCTTTCTTAAGTTTAAGCCTATTTTTTTCCAGCTTTTGTAAATTATTTCTGCATTAACACTTTTTGGCTCACCAGCTACTAAAATAATTTTTTTCATTAATATTGTATGTAACTATTATTTTTTAATTTAGACAATCTACTTTGGGAATATAAATTAAAAAGATCATTTCTCTTTTCCTCAATAATTTTTTTTTTTAATTCTTCTTTGTCTATTTCATCAGAATTTAAAACTCTTATTTTATTAAGTTTCAAAAATAAAATTGAATTTTGACCCTTGATAGGTTTTGAGATCTCGCCAATATCTAATTTTGATACAACTTCATATATTTGTTTAGATAGTGTTTTTTCATTTATCCAACCCAAGTAACCCTTTTTTGATGCTGTTGTTGACGAGCTAAAATTTAAAGCTACATTTTCAAATCCCATAGTATTTATTTTATCAGATAATTCTTTTATTTTATCCTTCATCGAGGTTTCTTGATTAAAATTTATTTCTATTTCAGATAGCTCAAACTCTTTCACAGGTTTTTGATTTTTTATAATTTTTTCAATTTCTATATCAACAGAGTCTTCACTAATATCTATTTTTTTTTGATAAATAGTGTAAATTAATTTTTGCCATCTAAACTCAGTATCTAATTCATCTAAGTATATTTCAAAATTTAAATTATTTGCACGGAATTTTTCCTTAAAAGATAATATATCATTTCCAGAAATTGAACTAAGATAAGTATTTATTCGCTTTTGATCTTTAGGTACTTTATATTTATCTAGCTCAATTTTTTTTAATTTTAGGAAAATCAATTGATCTAGAACAGTTTCTTTTAAATCATCAATATTTTTTTGACTAATTTCTTGACCGGATAAAAATAATGAAGTTAATATTTTATTTTTTAATTCATAATTTGTTACTATTTCATTTTCGACTTTTACAATTATTTTACTATTGATATTTCCAAAAAGAGGCTGGAAGAAAAATAAATTTATAATTATTATAAATAGTGAATTTAATTTCATCAATTATTAAACTGAGGTGTATCAATGTTTCCAAAAGGAATTAATGTAATTTTAAACATCAGCGAATCTTCTGGCTCTATTTCTGAGTCTCTATAAAATTCTCTTCTAAATACCAAACCAGCTCTTAAACAATCATTTAGATATTCATAACTTAAATCATAATATTCAGAGGAGTTTGTAATTAAATTTCTTTTATTATTAAAACTTAATTCAGCATTTTCTTTGGAATAACTTAATTTAGTTTTAAAGTACTTTTGATTACCAATATGTTTATTTTCCTCAAGATAATTAAAGTCAACTTTTATAGGATTGAGATTTATTTTAGCTCCAATATCACTATAGTTTATATCATTATAATTTTGATCGATTGCTCCATTGTATTTTAATTCTAATTTATCGTTAAGTTTATAATTTGAGCTTAAAACTAAATCAGAGAGCTTTTCGTCTAAACTCGATTTTGACGGCATTTTTTTCTTTTCCTTTTCATTTATTATTTGTGCGATTGAAAAATCAAAATGTTGTTTATCCTTGGTTGATTCAAAATCTAGTCCTAAAGATGCACTCAAACCTGCCTCATAGTTGTTGTTGTTATTTATTCTATTAATATTAAAAGCCTTAGCTGGGTTTAGTATAGAGCCCTCACTTTCTTTTCTCATATTTTTATTAGGAGAATATCTGAACAAAAACTTAGGTTTAAGCTTCTGATAGGAATTTTCATTAATTTTTTCTAAGTTTATTTGACCCAAATATCCTATTGCTCCAAAGACTTCGCTTGTGGTGTTTTTCTTATACTTGTCTGTATTTTTAGCTTCATAATTAATATTTCTTATATTAGCTAAAAACTTTTTCTTAACTATAGATTTATTATCAAAACCTTTATAATCCCAATTGAAATCATTAACTAAAAAACTCGTATGTTTATTAGTATCATAACTATGAACTTTAAAGTTTGTCTGTAAATCAATATTTCCTAATTTGCTGTTACTTAATAAATTTTTATCGATTGTTAACTCTGGAAGAATGTACTCATATTTATCATCATAAGTATCTTTAAGAGTTTCATATACCACAGCATCAAAACCAACAAATAAATCGTCTTTTTCATGAGTAAAACTCAAAGAGGACTCCAGGTTATCTTTTTCAAAATCAACTAAGTTTGATTTTATTTTGTAAAGTTTTAAATACTTATCATCAGAAGTGTCCTGCACTGAGATTTTGAAGGAATTTTTTGATCCATTGTCACCATTAAATTCTTTAGCAAAATATGAAAATAAATGAGATCTATTACCAGACTCTTTTTTATTATTACTTTTTTTATATCCATCTGTGTAACCAAAATCAGTCATAAGGTAAGAATTTTTAAAAACTTGATGGTATTCACCTAAAAATAAAGGGTCTTGTGAGGCATACAATCTGCTAGTTAATGTAAAATTTTTATCATGATTTAGATTAAAAAAATAAGGAACTGATAGACTTGATCCTAAATTTTTAGTATCGAGATAAGAGGGCATTAAAAAACCAGTTCTTCGTTCAACCGAGGGATCGGGATGAGATAATTTTGGAAAATAAAAAACTGGTATATCATATATTTTAAGAACAGCATTATCATAATAAATCGTTTTTTTTTTATTATCATGTAGCATTTTAGTTGATTGAATTGACCATGGAGGGCATTTATCATCTTCTCTAAATCCACAAAGGGTGAAAATATTTTTTTTAAAAGTTTTTTTTTGACTATTTATAGACAAGTAATTTGAAAAAACTCTTGGATCATTTTCTTTATTAATCTTAAATCTATCATCATTTAAGTAAGCTTTAATATCTGTGCCTATAATTTCTTTTTTTTTTGTATCTATATATATCTGTGAAAATTTATAAGTATTGTTATTTTTGTCTTGAATTTCAATATCTCCTAAAGATTTAAAAAAATTTGATTTTGTATTGTATTGAAAATTACTTAAAGAAATTTTATTATTTTCTTTATCTGTAATTATTGCTTCTTTTTTTGAGACAATTAAATTCTTATTTTTATCTAAAGATAAGTCATAACCATCTAAAACATAATTTTCAGATGTTGTTATTTTTGTTGGCCCTGATGTGATAAGAATTTTTTCATACTCTTTATATTCTAAGAAATTAGTTGTTAGTGTATTATCTAATTTATCTTTAAAAATAATATTATCTTTCAAAATTAAAATTCCAGTTTCTTTATTATATTCTGCGTAATCACTCTCAATTTTATCTCCCTCAACTGTTAAAACTGAAACTTCATTTTTAAATACAGAATTACTGTTATTTTTGTCTAGGATTATATTTTTTGCACTAATATTAATATTATTTGCTAATGCACTTAGATTAAAAAAATAAATTAAAATTAAAAGTATAATTTTATTTCTCATTTATTTGCAAAACCCCTATAAAAGTAAATAAACTTAATGCTAAGATAGGCGACCATATTGCTAAAATCAAAGGGATCCTATCTGTTTTTCCTAAAGCTAATGAAAAATCTTTAAAATAATATATTAAAATACTTATTATAAATCCTATTAAAAAAAATTTTAAACCGTCATATCTCCTTAATGAAATCATTGCAAGGACAGTAGCTAAAGCAGTCATTAGGAAAAGGAAAAATGGTAAAGAAAGCATAGAATGCAAGTTTTCTTTTAGAAATGACTCGTTATATCCTATATCAATCATTTTGTTTATGTTTAAAGTCAGGTCAATGAAAGAGACTGTATCGGCATTATTAAACAATGTATTTATTTTTGCATAATCGTAATTAGAACTTATATAAAACTCATCAAATATTTTTGAAGTGAATATTTCACCTTCTAATCGTGAAACTGTTGTTTTTTTTAAAACCCATTTTTTAGATTTAATATTTACCTTCTCAGCAAAAATTTTATTTATTATCTTATGATTTTTATCAAATTCAAATATTGTAACATTGATAAGGTCAAAGTTTTCTGGTTTTTCAGCAGTAATCACTCTTTCTCTTTGATTAATATTTTCCTTTATCCAAAGTCCATTTTTATTAAATGTAATTAAATGCTCGATTTCTCTTGAATATTCTGATTTTGTTTTTTCATAATACATTACCATTGAAGATGTAATCGGGTTCACTATTACCAAAATTATCCAACCTAACAAAAAAGAGGTAAATGCTAGTATTAAAAATATTTTAAAGTTTGAATATCCATGTACTTTTAAGACTAGAAGATCTTTATTATTTTTTATTTTTGTAATAAACCACATGCTGGAAAAAAAAATTATAAAAGGTAGTAATTTAATTATTAAGCTAGGGACAAAAAAACTTGATAAAATTAAAGGTTTAAAAATATCTGCTCTAGTATCTTTGAAAAATTCTATTTCCTCAAACAGATTTAAAATTAAACCAAAGCTGAATACTATTAAAACTGTAATTAATACCGTTTTCAAATAATTTTGGATAAGATAATTAAAAATAATTCTATTCATTCTCTTAAGTTTTGTTAGAAAGCATGTAAATTAAAATAAAATATAAAATAGAAAATATAATTAATGGGAAAATTATATATATGTATTTAATTATTTCTGATAAACCTGTAAATCTTAAAAATAACTCTGTAAACACAAGTAAAGCTAAACTATAAACAAATATAAAAAATTTATTAAGAAAAGTTCTTTTTGTTTTTAAAAAAAGAAATGAACAAATAAGCACCACAGTTGGAATATAAAATGGCATTATTAGTCTTCTTATAAAATTCGGTGTGATTTCTTTTTTCGACTCACTGTTACAAAATCTAGTTTCATCTTTATTTAAAAATAAGCAACCAATAATTTTTGTAGTTGAAGTTTCTTGAATTTTTGGTTGTTTAATTGTACTTGTATTAAAACTTGATAAATCAATATTTAAAAGATCAAAAAAAATTATTTCATTATCTGTATTATTTTTTTTTGAGGAAATAATTTGTCCATCAAAAAGTGATAATTTTTTTTTTTCAACTATCCCTTTTTTTGCAATCACTGTGGTGCTTTTAGTATTTTCACTATCTGATGATAGATTCTTAAGGTTATTCGCCACATCGTGAAGGAATACATTTTCAATTTCAGTATTTTTTTTTCTATCAACTATTATTGTCAAACCTACAAAGGTATCTTCAAATTGTTTTGAACGTATTGTCGGTAGTAAAGAATTTAACCTATCATTTCCTAATAATTGTCTTGATTTATTTAAAGCTGTTGGTGATATAAAAGTGGAAAACAGTATATAAAATAATAATATAATTGTAGAACCTAGCAACAAAATATTCACAATTTGAACTTTACTGACACCAGAAGTCCATAAAATTGTAAATTCACTATCATTATATTTTAAGATAAACATCATCAAAGCTATCAAAAAAGAAATTGGCACAAACTTTGGTATCAAACCAAAGAGATTAAAAATACTATAAGCAAAATATGTTGAAATAGGATAGCCACTATCAACAATTAAATCCAAAAAATTGACAGCTCTTACTGTTATAGCTATTAAAGAAAAAATAAACAGGAAGAGGAAAAAATTTTTATAAATTTCAAATAAAAAATTTTGATAAATTTTGTTTTCTAGCATGTTATAATTTGTACATTGATAATCTAATTATAGTTAAGATTCAATCAATGGTTTAATTATGATAAATTTACATTGAAATAATGTATTTTTCGACTTATATACCACTCAATCAAGATCAAAAAAACAAATTGTATGACTTTAAAAATAAACTTTTTAAAAAAAGCTAATAACGACAATAATAATATCGTATTTTTTTGTGATGAAAAACTCAATCTTAATAGTATTAAAAAATTTATCAATTCTTCAGAATTTTCTTACATAAATGAACTAATCAAAAATTGTGACTTAAAAAAAAATTTGTTTATTTTTGAAATAAATTCAAAAAAAAAAATTATTTTAATACCAATTAAAAGTAAATTTAAAACATCAGACATAGAAAATCTTGGTGCAGAGTTTTACGTAAGTATTAATAAAGGTAAGGATGCTCAATATTTTTTAAATACGGATAGTATTAATAGTAAAATATCAAACTTTGTGTGTCATTTTTTACATGGTCTTAAACTAAAATCTTATGATTTCAAAAAATATAAAACAAAAAAAGACACAAGAAAAATTTTGATATCTGTGATTGGAAATAAAAATCAACCTTCAACTAAAAGTCAATTAAGATTTAAAGCTATTGAAGAAGGAACTTTTTATGCTAGAGATTTGGTTTCAGAACCTGGCAATATTTTACACCCAGATGAATATGCTAAAAGGTTAAACTCCCTTAGAAAAGATGGAATAAAAGTAAACATTTATGATGAAAAAAAATTAAAAAAACTTGGAATGAATGCTTTGCTCGGTGTTGGTATGGGGAGTATACGAGGCTCTTATCTTGTTACAATGGAATGGAACGGGGCAAGAAATAATTCACAACCACTTGCATTTGTTGGAAAAGGTGTGACTTTTGACACTGGTGGTTACTCGTTAAAACCAGCCAGATTTATGGAGGATATGACTTATGATATGGCAGGCTCTGCAGCTGTCGTAGGTTTAATGAAAAGTTTAGCAATTAGAAAAGCAAAAATAAATGCAGTCGGTGTTGTTGGATTAGTTGAAAACATGGTAAGCGGAGTAGCTCAAAGACCTGGAGATATTGTTAAATCGTATAGTGGTAAGACTATAGAAGTGCTTAACACTGATGCAGAAGGAAGGCTAGTTTTAGCTGATGCATTATCTTTCACAGAAAAAAAATTTAATCCAAAGTTTATTATCGACTTAGCAACTTTAACTGGTGCTATTATAGTTTGCTTAGGTTCAGAATATGCTGGACTTTTTTCAAATGATGACAAACTTTCTAAACAACTTTGCTCTGCTGGAGAAAAAGTTGAAGAAAAACTCTGGAGAATGCCTTTACATGAAAATTATGATAAACTTATGAACTCAAAGAATGCCGATGTACAAAATATAAATTATGTCGGTGGGGCAGGATCTACTACCGCAGCTCAGTTTTTGCAAAGATTTATTTTGAATAAAACTCCATGGGCGCACCTAGATATTGCAGGTATGGCTTTTTCAAAATACGGTGGTGCTTTAAATTCAAGAGGCGCTACAGGATTTGGTGTTAGATTACTGAATGAATTAATAGAGGAGAATTATGAGTAATAAAGAACAGACATTATCAATAATTAAACCTGATGCAGTAGAGAGAGACTTAGTAGAAAAAATTAAAGATATATTTATTAAAAATAATTTGATTATAAAAGACAGCAAAAAAATTCACATAACCAAAGATGAGGCTGCAGAATTTTACAAGGTTCATCAATCAAAACCATTTTATAATGATTTATGCTCTTACCTTGCCTCCGGGCCAATAGTTGTCATGATTTTAGAAGGAGAAAATGCAATAACTGAAAATAGAAAACTTATGGGCGCAACAGACCCAAAAGATGCAAAAGAAAATACTATCAGAAAATTATTTGGTATTTCGATTGATAAAAATTCTGTTCATGGATCAGATTCTACTGAAAATGCTAAAAAAGAAATAGAGTTTTTTTTCAAAAACTAAGTATTTCTAAAAGTTTTAATTATTGCTTCTGGAAAAGCTCTGTACTCTAATTTTTGAGTTTTTCTTTTTAACGTCAATTCATTTTCATCCGAATCTAGGTAAAATCTTTTTTTAACAATTATTTGACCAGCATCCAACTTATTAGTTACATAGTGAACAGTGCACCCTGTTTTTTTTTCTTTATTAGATAAAACTCGGTTAAATGTATTTAGTCCTTTAAATTTTGGCAATAAAGATGGGTGAATATTAATTATTTTTTTTTCAAAACTTCGAATAATATTATTTGAAATTATTTTCATAAATCCTGCAAGGCAAATGAAAGAAATTTTGTATTTTTTTAAAAATAATAATGTTTTTATTTCGTAATTTTTAAAATTTGTATCAATAATCATATAAGGTATTTTATAGATTTTGGCAAAATTTAAACCTTCTGCTTTTTTTTTATTACTTATTACCAAGCTTATTGTAATTGGAAAACTACTATCCCTTGAACAGTGTATAAGGTTTTTTAAGTTTGTACCTTTGCCTGAAATAAAAACACATGTCTTATGTTTTACCATTTTAAAGAATTAATTAAATTTATTCTTTTTTCATCCCTAGAAATAGATCCAATCTCATAAGGTTTATAGTTTTTTGGAAAATATTGAGAAATACGGTGAATATTTTTTTTTGAAACAATTAAGCAAAATCCAACACCACAATTAAATGTGCGTATCATTTCAGGATCTGAAACATTTTTACTTTTGATCCACTTAAAAATTTTTAAAGTTTTTATTTTAGATAAATCTATATTTAATGATAAATTTAACGGAACAGATCTTAAAAGATTTTCAATTAATCCTCCACCTGTTATATGAGCAGCTGAATTTATAAGATTTTTCTCATTTAGTTTTAAAATTTCTTTCGAATAAATTTTAGTTGGTTTTAATAATTCATTTCTTAAAACTTTTGGAATTTTATTTTTTTTTAAAATTGCTCTCACCAATGAAAAACCATTTGAATGTAATCCATTCGATGGAATTGCTAAAATTTTATCTCCACCTTTTACTTTTCTTTTATCTAAAATTTTTTTTTTTGAAACTATACCTACGCTAAATCCTGCCAAATCAAATTTGTCTTTAGAATAAACACCTGGCATTTCTGCGGTTTCACCTCCTATCAATTTACAGTCTGATAATTTACAACCTTTAAAAATACCATTTAAAATTTTTTTAGTTTTATTTAAATTCAACTTTCCTACAGCAATATAATCCAAAAAAAATAATGGTTTTGCTCCTTGAACTATCAAATCATTTACACACATAGCTACTAGATCAATTCCAATAGTATCAAATCTTTTTAATCTATTAGCTAAATCTATTTTAGTGCCGACACCATCAGTGCATGATACTATTACAGGATCTTTTATTTTAAGATTGCTTATATCGAATAATGAACCAAAACCACCAATTTCCCTAAAAATGGAATTAGTTTTCTTTTTTTTGACATTTTTTTGAGATACGTGAACAATGTGCTTAACTAGTTTGTTTGCTAAAGAAATGTTAACACCACTTTTTTTATAACTAATATTGTTTTTTTTCATTTATAAATTGATAATAATTTTTTATGAAATTTTTTATTCAAATAATCTTTATTCTAATTATTTTTTTCAAAACTGGAAATCTTTTATCCAGTGAAAATCTATTTAGTGTTAATAATATTGTATTAGAAAAAAAGGATGGCTATTCAAGCAAACAACTCGCTGACAAAGCTATAAAAGAGGGATTTGGTCGATTAACTAAAAGGATTTTGCTAAATCAAGATAATTCTAAAATTTCTGATCTAACCTTTCCCAATATAAAGGAGCTAGTTGCATATTATAATATATCAAAAAATTTAGAAGGAGATAAAAATAATGTAAGTTTTAATATTACTTTTGATAAAGATAAATTATATGACTTATTTTATAAAAAAAAAATTTTATATTCAGATATCAGTGATAAGGAATTTTATATTTTACCGATCTTGATAAAAGAAAATAATGCATTTATTTTTTCAAATAATTTTTTTTATGAAAATTGGAATAAAACTACGAACAACGAGTTAATTGAATTTATTTTACCGCTCCAAAATATTGAAATAATTCAAAACATCAGTCAATCTAGAAACAATCTATTCGAATTAGAACTTAATTCATTATTTAAAGAATATAAAAATAAAAATGTAGCAATTATTTTAATTGATAATAATCAAGATAATATAAATCAAATTTATATAAAAACTAGAATACAAGACAAAACAATATCAAGAAGTTTAAAATTAAATAAGATAGACCCAAATAAATTTGAAATTAATAAAAAAATAATTTTAGCAGTTAAGAATGAAATAATCAATTTAATCAAATCTCAAAATTTAATTGATGTCAGCACTCCCTCTTTTTTAAATGCCAGGTTAAATTTAAATAAAAAAATTAATTTAGTTTTACTGAATTCAAAAATTAAAAAGATAAGTCTAATCGAAAATATTTTTGTACAAGAGTTCAATAAAAACTATGTTAGTTTAAGAATAAAATATTTAGGAAATTTAGAAAAAGTTATTAAACAATTAAAAGACAATGATGTTAACTTGCAAATAATAAACAATGAGTGGATTTTAAAAACTTTATAGCAAATGGACCAGCTCACATTTAAATTTCCATTTTCAAAAAAATATTATGAACAAGATTATTTTGTATCAAGTAATAATTTTTCTGCTTTTAAGTTAATTGATGATTGGCCTAATTGGCCAGGGAAATGGTTAAATATTTTTGGTGAAAGTGGATCAGGAAAAACTCATCTTACAAAAATATTAGAAAAAAAAAATAAAACAACAAAGCTAATAGAGGCAAGAGACATAGATAACAAAATAATCGAAGATTTAAATTATATAGATTGTTTAATTATTGATAATTTTAATTATAATATTGATGAAAATCTTTTTTACTCAATGTTGAATCAATCAAAACAACTCAATAATTTTATTTTAATTAATTCTATAGATTCAATTAAACAAATAAAGTTCAAATTGAAAGACCTGACCTCGAGAATTAATAGTTTTATATTCATAGGAATTCAATTACCAACAGATGACTTATTAAAAGTAATTATTACAAAAAACTTATCTGATAAACAAATTACTTTAAACCCTAAATTAACAGATTATATAATTAATAATATAGATAGATCATACGAAAAAACCTTTAAATTTTTAAAAGATTTAGATGAACTCTCTTTATCTACTGGAAAATCTATTAATATTAATTTAATAAAAAAAGTACTTGAGAATGAATAAATATAGATCACACAATTGTTCGGAATTGAAAGAAAAAGATATAAATAAGACCGTCAATCTTTCTGGGTGGTTACATAGAAAAAGAGATCATGGAAATTTATTATTTATAGATTTGAGAGATCATTATGGAATTACTCAGTGTGTAATTGAAAATAAAAATAAATTTTTTAATGTTTTAGAAAAATTAAAACCAGAATCTGTACTCAAAATAACTGGTAAAGTATTAAAAAGAGCAAATGGAACTGAAAATATAGATTTAAAAACTGGAAAAATTGAAATTTCAATTCAATCATTAGAAGTTTTATCAGAAGCTAAAGAGTTGCCAATGCCAGTTTTTGGGGAACAAGATTATCCCGAGGATATTAGACTTAAATATAGATTTCTTGATTTGAGAAGAGAGGAGATGCACAATAACATTATTTTACGATCAAAGGTAATTTCTTTTATAAGATCAGAAATGCTCAAGCTTGGTTTTCTAGAATATCAAACTCCAATATTAACCTCATCAAGTCCTGAGGGTGCAAGAGACTTTTTAGTACCAAGTAGATTAAATCCAGGAAAATTTTATGCATTA
>MDSZ01017433.1_pt1 | contig 26517 bp, 9 predicted proteins | sample 811201 | NCBI WGS metagenome assembly MDSZ01 (sample SAMN05326647, study PRJNA326480) | marine metagenome | isolation source: seawater | place: Indian Ocean: North | collected 2010 | reverse complement strand
TTACATTCCTTGCCGCCATTATTAGAACTTACAGTTTTAGCTATTTATCCAATTTATTTAAGACCAGTTTTAACATGTCTTTCAAATCTTCCACATCCGACTTTAATTGTTGGATTTCTTCTTTTTCATTTTGTTTTTCTTCAAGTTCTCTCAACTTGAATCTTTTCGCTTCCATGTAATTATTATATTCAATATCGGAGCAATTTAATATTGCTCCGCTTTTTTCATCACGGTATAAACCTGGTTGATCCTTTACTGGAATTTTTTTCATATCAAGCAGTTGCAATAACTCTCAGATCTCTAATCAGAGGCACTTTCGCAATATTTGTTCCAGTCATAATAATTTTAACCTGGAATCCATTGAATAATGCCAAATTCTTAGCTGTGTACTCATAACTTCTGAAATCATCATCCGTATTTGAGAAATCAACTATTTTATCAGGTAAACCATCATTCTTAGCAGGATCAACAACATCACCACTAGCATTTAGATTCTTATATCCAGGGAATAGTTCATATGACTGGTTAGATTCATCAGTATCAGTTCTGAATAGTCTATACAGTACTCTAATATCATTACTGGAATGTCTGTATGCGTCAAAGAATACTCTTAAGTTATCTGCACCTCTTTCGAGTTTGATGATTTTTGTAACATATGTTGCCACTGAAGGATCTTCATCAACAGAATTCACCCTACCATCAGTAGCAAAATCAGTAATCTTAGAGTTAATTCTATTTCCAGTAAAGATTGCATTGGTTCTATCAAGGTCAATCATTGGTGATACCTTAGTATCACTAGTTGATAAAGTTACTTCAATAGTGAAAGACTTTCTTCCAGGGAAATCCTGTAAGAATTCATCTTCATTTACTTTAGAACATACGATTCTTGGAGTTTCAAAGAAATTAGTACTTTCAAGACTAATATCTTCAAATCCTTGATCTTGGAAAGAAATTTGTGCAAGATTTCCAGGAGAACTTCCTGAGAAACTTCTGACTTTCGCGGATATGCTTGTTCCTTCTGGAATTGCAGTTTGTAGATTTGGTGTTAATGCACTATATGTTATGTTTTGGGTAGCATGTGCAGTTCTTGTAGAGTTTTTAAGTGTTAGCTGATCATAAGATCCACATTTTTTGTCCTCACTGAAGTGCAACACTGGGAAAGAGTTGGCATTTCCAGTAGTTCTGTCTGTTCCATAATTTATATCCGCGGCATCAATCTTGATATGATATGAATCAGTATCGATTGGATATAGTGAGTGATTAACGTCTGAGAAGTCATGAGTTCTATTAATTCTTCTCAATGAAACACCATTCATTTCATATTTGAATACTGGTTCATTTATCTTATGACGTTCCGCAATTGTACTATCTTGAGCTCTACTAATTCCAGTAAGAGAACTTGCTGCAGTGTTTACGCCCGTATACTTAATGATTTCATCGTCGATAATAATATAACCTGGATTTACAGTAGAAACCGGCACATTTTCAAAACTGGTAAAGATTCCAACACTTGTTACAGTTAGATTATCTGTAGAAGATGATTCATACTTTGCACTGATCTTTTGTGGTTTTTGATCTGGTTGAATTCCAGTTAATTTAACCAGATTATTGACAGCATACATGCCATGATTTTGATGTCTAACCTTAAGATGTAATCCATCACTCAGGGTTTCTGCAAATTTAACATTGGATGCACCTGCGATATTTGCAGTTCCACTAGAACCAACATAGAAAAGGGTTGAGGATCCATCAACTGCAATATCACCCTGAACTCTATCAATAATTAAAGAATTGAATGCGGAAATAACACCAACGGTATTTGGAATAGAAAGGATTAAGTTATTACCAAAGTTGTCAGTATCTGCATAATCTACAGTTAAGGAATCTCCATATGCATAACCAGTACCACCCACAGAAACTGTTGCGGCAACTGCAACACCACCACTAACGGTTACTGTTGCTTTTCCGCCCTTTCCTCTTCCAGTCAAAGAAATTAGATCTACATTACTATATGTTGTAGAATTTGAAGTGAATGCTGTTCCCGCATTAGTAATTACAAGATCACTACCAATACCTATAGCACCTACTAAACTTCTCAAATTTCCAGAGAATCCATTGTTTGATTGTTGTAAAATTTTCACACCTGGTGTTAAATTACCTATTTCTGTTGTAGACAGACTCTTAGCAATACCAACCACTATGGATTTAGAAGTTGTTTCTAGAGGGTTAACATCTAGGGTTGCAATTTGATTATTACCAATATCCAAATCTGGATTATAGAACCTAGCGGTTGAAGAACCATCAAAAAATTCTGCTCTATATGCAGTCAATTTGAGATCTTCATATTGTGCAGGATCCCATGTTGCACCATTCTGAGATTTGAACAATGAACCAAGTAATGGTTGTTGCGAAACAATAATTTGTTCAGATTCTGCTTTATCTAAAGTAGAAACATCTCTTTCACCCATTCTAGAAATCCAAACATTATATTCGTTTGAAGCAGAAAGGAGAACGAAACAATATGCCTGATTAGGTGCAAGATATACTGGTGATGGGAATTCAAAGGTAGTTGGTACAGTCGCATCATCGGAAACACTAACCTGATCTGGTGTTAGAACAATTTCGCCAAATGGAACAATTGTTTGAGTTGGTAAACCAGTTTGCATTGTTCTAATTTGACATGTAACTGGTAGTCCAGTCGAATCAATTGTTCTAAAGAAGAAATCTACCTTAGAAATAAAGATTCCATTTTCATCTGGAACTTCAAAAGATTGTGCAAGTGGATCAACCCACCTCCTCTGTCTAGTTGTTCTACTTCTGAAACTTGTTCTAGATCTGGTTCTGGTTCGTGAACTGGTTAGTGTTCTGGATCCAGAAACAGTATTTCTTTCAACATCTGCATTTCTCATTCTAAGAGTAAGGTTCTCTACATTTTGTAGAGTTCCAGTTGCAGTGTAAGTTGTTTCAGCTTCACTATCTTTAGTGCCAACAATGGTTGACTTAGTTTTACTGGAAGTAAGTGCAAAAGTTTTCGTTCCAGTATTGAATGAAGGTGTTGATGGTAATGTTGGGTCTGGTAGATATAAAGAACCAATAATAGTACCAGAATTATCTGCTTTCAATCTAATAGTCTTTACTGTTGCAACAGCACCACTAGATTGTCCAACCAATTGCATTCCTTCAACAATATATCCAAAATATCCAGATGCAGACTGAAGTTCTAATCCAGCTGTATCAATATTAAGGATAGTTGATGTTGTAGAGTATGCCTGTGGTAGAACCTCTCCAGATTTATATGGATTTTGTTTATAGGTTTGAGATGGACTATTATAAGGACCGTACTTGTGGTCTGCTTTTGCAGCTCTCACTCTAATAGAGGCTGCACCTCTATTTCCAATAATAGTTTCACCAACTTGGAAAGTTCCATTAACCATCTCGATTTCCACGAGTTTAGGAATAATATACTTCGACATATCAACATTATCGAAGAAGGGATAAACTCTACCATTGGGTTTCATTCTTCTAGCGATAAATTCAATATTTCTACTTCTCATTGTATGAACAACTTCGGTAGAAACTACTCTATCTCCCAGATTTGTAGTATCAAATCTCTCTCTAACACGGAACTGAGTTCCAGATCTCTGTTGTCTTGTTGTGGTTAGAGTAGTTGTACTTGTTGTTCTTACTATTCTTCTCCTTCTAGTGGTAGTGGTAGTCCTTAGTCTTCCTCTACGTCTTCTTGGTCCAGTGCGGACAGTTCTTCTTACTCTTACTCTACCTCTTCTAACTCTTGTACTTCTACCAGTAACTTGAGTTCCTCTCCAAGTAGTTTCCCAAGAACCCCATTCTACAGGAGAAATTCCAGTATTACTATCAGCGCCAGTAATTCCTAGAGCTGCTGAATAACTACCTTCAATATCGGCAGTTCTGCTAGTTTTCCTAGTTTCAATCCATGTATCAGTTCCAGGATTCAATTCAATAGCACCAATCCAGTTTACAACGTGGAATGGATTTACATTTTCCGATCTGGTTGCAAATTTGTTAGAGAAATATACAGTGTCTTCAAAATTCAAACAAATTACATCACCTTTTTTGATAGTATTTGGAGTTCCGAGATCTTTCACAAATCTAAGATCCGCTGAAGGATCTGCAACATTAGAAGCACCAATAACTGCTTCAGAACCAAGAAGTAAATCAAATGCAGTAGTGTAGTGAGTTGGTCTTAGGTGACCATTTTCAGTATCAACTGCACACTTGTAAGATTGATCTCCTATTCCTCCACCAAATACAGATCTAAAATTATCAACAAAGAAACCAGACTTAAATCTATCCAGACCTGTCTGAGAGTCCCTAATAGTAAGGTTTTTAGTCTCAGTTTCAAGTAAAGATAATGCAGTGTAATTTTCTACACTTGTCAATCTATCTTCTAGTTGAGCAATATCAACCATTCTATATCTCTTATGAGGAGTTAGAACGACTTCAACATCATCAACTTTGTATGTATATGGTGGAATATCAATAGTACCAACATCCAAAGATGTGTCCACTACCTGTGGTTCTTTTGGTGTCTTAGAAGCAACACCTTCTGCGAGGAAAAATTCACCATCTTTATTTAAATAAAGTCTGTCAATTCTACCGACATAGAAGTTATAATCTAAATTGATTGCTTTATCACTTACTAAATTGAAAGGAGAAGAGTTGGTAGTTTTGTCAAATGCTCTTGCGTTATATTCAAATGGAGATCTAGTCGCACTGGATACATCAAAAGGCACTACTCTTGGTCTTACATCAATAATATCACTACACCCAATACCTTCAATTAAAGGAATATCTGACTTATATCTTTGTTTCTCATATGAGTCTACAGTTACAAAATCACCTGGGTCATCAGCGTTTAAAACGTAGTGATTGAAGATTACTTTAATCTTTCTCGTAGGTGCATTTGTATCACTTCTTCTTAGTAGATAAGAATAATCTGCAAATTCTGGTTTTTGATTCGGATCCAACTCAAAGTTGGCCACAATATCTCTATCACCAACTGAAATAGAGAAAATATTTGCAGTAATTTGTGATTCTGCAAATGTTACTTTTTCATCAGCTTGGAAGGTTTGTTCGTTTAAGTATACAAACTCAACTTCATTTGTAGAATTACTTGATACTAAAGATCCAACGGCTCCACTAGTCTCACCCCTAATATATTCTCCTTTAATGCTGTTAAGTACATTTGCATTAAAGTTTGTTAGAGTTAGTTTAGGAAGTTCTGGATCATTGGTGTCATTTGACTCAAATATGGCAAGAACTTCTTGAACATCAGGAACATTTAAACAAATTTGTTTATCTTGAACTCTTGTTCCATAAATTGGACCATATGTCAATCCATCTTGAATCGAAGTAGATGCAGTACCAGAAGCAGTCTGAGAAGAAAGATTAACAATAAGAGAAGCATTTCTATTATAAACTTTACTCTTTGTTGTAAGATCTTTTTTCTTAAATGTTACAGTAAGTCTCGCTGAACCGTTTTCACTAATATCTTGAAGTGTGATTGTTCTACCACTTACTGTTAATTTTCTATTGTTTAATGTTTCAACATTACCATTTCCAGTAAATGTAAGGTTATAATCTTCCTCATCAAATGGTTCTAGAGTTAGGGTAACATCTGTTTCCAAAGTTTGATTCAAACCACCAGATGCAATAGTAACATCATATGCCTTTCTCACAACAATATTAGATTCTGAAATATTAGTATCAGATACATTTGTTTCTTCAAGAGGTGCATAGAGAAATGCTTCGTTTAGTCCAAACTCTTGAGGAGTCAATTTCAGAACATTACTTACACTAATAGTAGAGGCAGGCAAAGTTCCCACAGAAACATCGGTAATTGATGTAGTAGCTTCTACCGTGATAGTTTTTGCAGTTGCATTAACATTAGTTACTCTATTGAAAGTAGGTACTGTATCGCCTTCTTTCGCATATGCAATAACATCTCCAGTTTGAATACCTACAAGAAATGTTTGATTTGGAGACTTGACTACACCACCAGAAGTAATACTAAATTCATCTCCTTGAGCTGCTAAAGAAATACCTCTATCGAGTTTAAGATCTGCTGTAAATGATGCGGAACTAGAATATAATTGTTTCACGTCATTCATACTATAATCGCGAACATCTTCAATAGTTCTAGAGTTATCTACACCATTGATCTTAATTTGTTCGTTTTTGATAAAAGTTCCAGAAACTTGATATAGTATGACTTGGTTACTATTATCTACAGCATTTACTAGGTATCCGTGAGCACTACTATTTTTACCCTCAATGTATGCTGGTAAACTTAAACTAATACTAGAATTTAAATTTATGTAATTGTATGTCTGAACATCATACAAATGGGTTACAAATGTCGTAGAATTATCTTGATATTCGGCATTTTTCAGTTTTAAATCATAAACTCTTGCAACACCTATTTCGAGACCAGACGCAGAACCACCAGTTACAGTTCTATCTGCATGTAATTTAACAGTTGCGGTCGAAAATCCTACTGGAAGTGAACCATGGAGGTTATTAAGTTCAAATTGTCTACCCAAAGTAAATGGAACACTTGAATTTTCTTTTAGTTCAGTAGTTCTTGCTTTAGGGACATCTACAGATGTTGTACTAATAGTTTCAATTTCATATCCTCTAACATATGCTTTTCCTGGAGAAATCTGTAAGGAAAGAAAATCGTCAGAAGGTACAATTCCAGATTGAGTTTGTTGGAATGGTAAATAGACACCATCATTACCAACCTGATCATTCAAAGACTCTTTTACTTCTATTTTAAAGGGAGTTACATAGTAATGACCAGACTCATCATATGTTCTTCTTGCAAGTTCATCATTAATGATATTATAAGCACTATCTTTTACAAATTTTTGAACTATTCCATCTTCAATCCTGAGTAATTCAATAAAATCTTCATCATTAAGATCATCTAAACTTTTTTTAATTAAAGTTGTAGTTATTTTTAGTCTATCTGCACCTGGTGCTGCAAAGTTTGAAAATCCTCTTGCATTATCAAATAAATCTGGATTTTCATTTGAAGCAACAGTAATATTTTCATTGATAAAGAGTCCAACTCTATATGATGGAGTATCACTATACTGATCAAGAATCACTTTCTGGGCAGGAACATTTACAAAAAATCCTCTAATGAAATAGACACCATCTGCAATTTTTGCAACCGAACCTTCGCCAACTGCATCTGTAAGGAGAGTGGTAGCAAAAGTAGACTCGGATCTAATTGTAGATAATGAATATTTTACATCTTTAGTGACAACGAGGTTTTCACCACCATCAAATATGGTTTTTTGATTTCCATTAGCACCTTCATCATTTTCACTACCACTTTGATATTTCACATAAAGAGTAGGATTTCCTCTTTCGGAAGTAGAAGATGTGATATAATCTACAACTTTAGCCTTGACGCCACTAACTTGTCCTCTAATTGTTTGACCAATCAAAGATTCTAAGTAAATTTCTACTGGAACTCCCAAGTGATTAGCATCAATCTGAACGTAGAAATAATCTGGATCATATGCAATTTGACCAGGAATTACAACGGATCCTTCTTTAAAAAAGTGTTTACCGAACTGTTCTACTTGATTTTGTAGAATTGACTGTAGGGTAGTAAGTTCTCTTGCCTGAATAGGAGTTCCTGGCTTGAATAAAACCCTCTGATAATTACTTGACGAATCAAAATCGTCGAAGTATGGAGAAGCGTTTAAATTGATATTCTGTGCCATGTTGATTTAGAACTCCAGTACAACTTTGATATCTTCTTTTTGGCTAGCGGATCTAGGGATCGGGGCCCTATTATCTATGTAGATTAGTTCACCAGACTTCCTATTAAATTCCTCAGATCCAATACCAGCTACAAAGTCTAGACCTAATTGGTATATCTTATTATTTATTGATGTAGTTACACCTTGAAATGCAGTATCAATGGATAATGCTGGTCCAACAATTGATGAACAATTGATGGTAACTCCATATCCAGTGTCAGGTGATGCAGTGAATGGGATAATCTTAAATCCAGATTCACTAGAAGCAAGTCCAGTTGGTTGATAGTATTTTAATACTCCTGTAGTTTTATCCCAAGATGCAACATATCCAATTGCAGTGGATCCTAAACCAACAGTTTGTTTGATTACAGAGTCAACTGCATATGTTGTTGCAGTAGTTACCCCAGACAATTTGAGAGCTCCCAATCCACTTACCATATTCTGACTTAATATTTCACTATCACTTCCGAATATAGTTGGATTTTTCAAAATACCAACTCTTGCAAAATCATTACCTAAAATAATATCTGGATTTGTTTCAATAGTTTCAAATCTTGAGAATAAAAGAACTCTGTATGCACCCAATTCTCTGTAAATATCAAAACCATGACCACCTTTGGGTGGCATAACAACATTAAATGATGCAAATGAAGTTGTTCCAATTCCTGTATTTGCTAAATTACCCAGAGCCTCTCCACTATCTGTTTCTGGAGCACCTGGATAAAACTGAATAGTTCCGTAAGTGTAATCTTTACCTCCGTCAGTTACAAATACCTCTGATACCTTACCGAAAGAATCGATAGTAATAGTTGCTTTACCTCCACTACCATCACCTAAAATAGGAACATTCGAGAATGATGTTGAAATTGGCTGATAGTTAGATCCCCTATCTTCAATAAGAATAGTTTCTACTTTTCCTGCAATAGCATTACTTTTAGTAGAAATGCTTTCTCCAGAAGTTCCCCAATTTTCTGGTACTGGAATATATTCAATAGAATCGAATTTTACAATCTCAGAGGGTTTAATAGTATAAAGATATTTCCAAACATAACCATCACCAGAGGTTCCTGCAGCCCTTGGTTCCAAGTCAATAAAGTCTGGTTGGTCAAACGATGGTTTTCCAGAAGGGTTTTCTGGATCTGTTCCATTTTGTAAACAAATATAAACTCTTAGATCATCATTTATAACATAATAATTTGACTGATATAAAGAAGTTGATTGGTTTACTGGTGTTCGATTATAAACCGTATAATCATGTCTATACATTTCGTAGGTAGTACCAGAAACCCATTCTACCTTTCTAACCAATCTTCTTACGTCTTGAGACGTAATTTGTTTCATCGCAATGATAGATTGTTTTATTTCACTTTCTTCCTTAAACCCATCCAAGGGAGAGGGAGTGTTGGTAGTCCAATCTGCAGCACCCCCTGCCGTCGGTTCTAAGGCATTAGGCATACCAATGAACGTATAATACTTATCAGTAGTATTCGCAACGCCGGTAATGTTCTTTACGAAGTTCTCGGCGTTGAGAATTCTGAATTGATCCGATATAATTGCAGGCATTTTAGAACAAACAGGGGTTTTCCTTCTTAGTATTTATTGAATTAAATTGACCTAGTTCTATAGATCTTCGCTGACGTATCAATTCCAACGATTCCATTGTCACGTTCAACGGTAAACTCTTGTGGATTTCCAAAAATTCTATTCCTGAAATCATAAATCTTACCCCATGAATAATAACCATAGAACTGATTAGTATTGACTCCACTTACATCCGCACCTCTTCTGTATACCTTGAGAGAAGCGCCTGCAACGTTGTAATCATTAGGTGCAAAATTACAAGTAACTGTTACGATACCAGAGTTTGCTGTTGTTACACTTTCAACTCTGTATACTCCATCGATGAAACTCGTAGCAGTGCCAACTTTAGAATTTGGATAATTGGCCATTCCATTAAGTCCACTAAATGTTGTAATTCCAGTTAGTGCGGCACCGATAGATACGTTACTACCATGAATGATAAAGAAATCACCTTTCTCAAGTTGACTTGCAGAAATACCAAAAGTATTTAATGAAGAATAACCTATTCCAAGATTAGAATTATCATAATTTTCAGATTTAAGAACAAAGTCAATCTTAGGTGTAGTAGTACCAATTCCAGTAGTTCCAGAACTAAAGGTATTAATTCCAATAATTGTACCAAAATCACCTTTTGCCTTAATAGAAGAAAGTTTCTCCCTCTTGATAATAGGACTCTCAATTAATACGGAAGGTGGATTGTCTTGAGAGTAACCAAATCCACCATTAGTGATAGAAATAGAAGTTACAATTCCATTAGTCTGAGATGTTTCTGCAGTTGCTCTATTGATCTCTTGATCAGAGAACATAATTGTAGAACCTGAACCAACTACAATATATCTTCCATCATTACCATATTCAGGAACAAATAATAAATCTTTTGGTACATCAGATCCAAATACATTGATTTCTTTCTTGTTCCAGAACTCAAGATCTGAAGAGTAGAATATATCACCATTAACATCAATTGCAACGTACAATTCATCATACTGAATAGAGATAATCTCTGTTGTCAGATTATTTGTAACTTCTGCAATATTAGTATATGAAGTACCTCTCAATACCGTTCCATTTGATCCCACAATCACATAGGTAGATCCATGATATATGACCTTATTCAAGTTTTGTGCAGTGATCTGCTTTCTTTCCCAAATAATACCATTCACACTCTTGAGGACAGTTCCATTATTACCTACAGCGACAAATCCCTCTCTAGAAGTAACTACGCTATTAATATCTTGGGTGGTATTAGAGAATCTGCTTCTGAATGAAGTGGATCCTAAACCAACCGCAGAGAAAATCGATCCTGCAGTTCCAACAACGGCCCAAGAGTCTAAGGTTGATGAATAAACAGCATCCTTGAATGCTTGTCCAGCTTGACCATAATTACTAAATTCAATATCAATTTGTCCAGTAGCAGGTTCAATTCTTTCCTCAAGAAGATTACACTCAACCCATGAAGTATCAATAGTTTGACCATATCCAATAGTTCTATTGATATATCCATATTGACCTACAGTTAAGTAAATGTTAGTTCCTCCAACTGCGACAGAATTAAAGACAATTGTTCCACCATAACCAATACTACCATCAAACCAAACTTCAGATCCACCACTAAATGCATATCTAGAACTATTACCTACGGAAATAGAAACATTGCCCTTTTCAATATCTAAGAATGTTATGGTTGTGGAACCTATACCCACGGTTCCTTTCCAGTCATTAATGGGATCTTTACTTTCAATTGATGAAGAAGAAATAGTAATTACTGGACTATTTGTATATGCATAACCCACACCACCTCCAGAGATAACAATAGACGATACCGTCGAAGCGCTAGAAACAACAGCAGTTGCAATTGCAACAGTAGTGTCTCTATCCTCAACAATAAAGACATCTCTATCGTCTTCACTTAAAGTATCAACTTCAGTAAAGATTGGGAATGCGTTATCCACATAAATGTGATCATCACCAACATTAACATTATTGATTATTCTGGCAAAAGGATGAATCCTACCAGAAAGTCCTGGTCTAGATTTAGATATAACATTACCATTAATTATTCTATCATTTTCCTGTTTTCTCCAAGTTAGAGGTCTAATCTTAGATGGATTTGTATCAATACCAATACTCGCGTATGAGAAAGTGTCAAATTCATCAGATGCATTAATTCTCTTAACAATTCTTTCAAATTGATCTCTATCGATAGGATCTTGCCTATTTTCCTTGATTACTACAGCATCACCCTCTTTTATAGTCTTTGGAGGAATAACAGTTTCAACATCAGCACTTGATCCTCGGAAGAAATATACTGAACATGTAGAATTTGGTTTTGGTGCCTCAGTAAAGATAACTCTAGATCCTCTAAAAGTATATGACTTTTGTGGTTCTTGGAGAATATCGTTGATATAGATGAATAAATTGTTTTCAATTAATAGATCGGAACCGTCTAAAGTTCTTAGACTACGTATATCAGTAACTCCATTTTCTGTTATTGTTAGAGTAAATTTCTTTCTAAATCCATTGAATTGTGAAGAGAAGTCATCGAACAGAATAAACTGTCCAGGATAGAATCCTGCAAATTTGTCAGTTTCTACCTCTTTAACTTCAATTTGGAATTCTTCAAATGTTCCAGCATTAGGATCGATAATCAAATTGGGAACTTTAAGTTTGTCACCAACTTTATAACCTCTTCCATGATCATCAATTTGGAAATCAATAATACTAGAACCAACACCAATAGTGACTTTTGCGGTTGCATCAATACCAACACCTGTACTAACTCCAGCATAATGTAGATCAACGTTAGAATAACCAGTAGGACTTGTGATTAATACTTGAGCGTTGTTTGTATAATCAGTACCAATACCAGTTAATGTAAAGTGTGTGATTGTACCACCGGCTCCCAAATTAGCAGTGATTGTTGCCCCATAACCAAGTGAAGACGCGATACTTACAGCGGGAGGGAATTGATATCCCGCACCCGAACCTTCTACAGTAATTGTACTGATTCCTCCATTTGCATCAACCTGAATACTACCTGCAGCTCCAACAGGAACCATGTAACCGAGTCCAGTAGTTATTGCAACTCTAGAAATTCTACCTGCATTGGGAGTACCAGATAGGAACTTTAGTTTATTTTCAGTAGATCCATCAATAGTAAAATCTTTTTTAGGTCTCTGGAAAACATTATTAATGAATATAAATGGATTGTTGCTAATATCGGTTCCCTTGTTTACATCATTAAATGCCGTCGTAGTAGTTTCACCATTAACTTTGAGTGTAAATTCAGTTGCTGCGATACCAGTAAACGACAAAGAAATATCATCAAAAACGACATTCTTATCTTCAGGGAAGTTTGGATTCATTCTTCTACTAAACGCTCTGCCATTAAAAGTAGAACCAGTCTCAAGACCAACTGGACCCTGTTTGCCGTAGGGTGGCGTGGTGAAGAATAGTGTATCTCCTACAATATTGTAATCACCACTCAGTACCGTAGCTCCAGCACCAATAGTGTGTGCTGCACCTGTTGTACCAAGGTACTCTCTTTCAATCTCAATGACATCATCATCAATAACACCAACACTCTTAATTAAAATATATTCATCATCTATATTAATGATATCACCATTCACCACAGAGTTAATACCAGAAGAAATTTGAAGAGTTGTTGTATTGATTCCAACTGACTCACCCAAAGTTAATTGCAAATTCTTTCTTCTTAATTGATTTTGAACGATTCCATCAATTGCAATACTTGTAGATGGATTGGGGTCAACAAGTGTTAGAGATGCATTTCCTCCACCAGGACTAATTAGATTGAAAAATACGGAAGTACTAAATCCAGACAACTTAATCTCGGATTCACTTTCTTTATATACAAATACCTTATCGGGAAGAACGTTAGATCCAAGAACCAAAGGAGTAACGGTAATATCATCGTTTGGAGATGAACCACCCAATGATGTACCTGCAATAGTAATAACCGAAGTAGTTGCATATCCAGAACCACCTTTTGAAGCAACTACTTCAAGTATTTCTCCAGTATTATTTCTAGAAATAGTAAATGAGGCTCCAGTTCCAACTGTTGAAGTTCCAGAAATATCGGAATAAGTATTATTCGCTTCTCCTTGGATTCTAGTTGGACCAACTGCAGTAACAGTGAAAGTTAAGTCATTTGCTGGAGATGTTCCATCTAACTGGTCTCCAGAAATAGTAACCGTTTCTCCAACACCAAACTGAGAACCACCAGTAACAAGAGATGCAACTGTAGAAATTGCAACACCATTAGTATCCGAACCAAAAACCTGAATAATATCTAATACACAATTGACTCCGTTAGTATTACCAGTGCCAGTAACATCATTATAATATTTGGTAACATTTGTCCCAGGAGCAGGAACCATAACAGTTGCAACACCAGTAATAGGATCAATAGGTTGACCCAAACCGTTATTTCTAACTGCAGTGCCTTTAGGGAGATTCATCTCCATAAGAATATCTTTTGGCCCTGTTGTGTAAGAAGTTGTCGCTATACCAATTCGAGTTCCTCCCAGAGGATCATAAATTAGTTCTTGTGCAGTTTGGAAGTTGTGGTTATTTAAAGTAAATTTATCACTAATAACATCGATTATGTTTGTATCTGAAGAATCAAATACTCTCTTAAACAACGGTGTACCACCAGAAGTCAACTTAAACGTGGAAAGTCCAACAATAATTCCACCTTTTGTTAATGATGGATATGTCGTAATTCCAGGAGCCTGATCTGTACCAATACCGATGATATTAGTTACAATACCGACATAGTTCCGAAGAGCGAATCTAACATCTGCACAATCACCAGTTCCAAATCCAACAGTAGGAATTTGAGAAAGACTACTATTTCCAATTGCAACGGTTAAGATTCCAACAAGATTCTCAATATCAGTTTGAATAGTTGCAGTATACGCACTGGAACCGACACCAACAGCAGATTCCGATAATGGTACTAAAGTATCATCAGTATAATACAATTCATTTCTAACTGCCTTCTTCATATAATCCATGGCAGTTCTAAACACATGGATAGATTCGGCTTCTTCATATACAAGACCGTCAGTTTTCTGATTACCTTGTGCATCAAAGTAGAACTTAGTGTTTCTTACGGTATGTTGGTTAGTGTCATATGCAATATCTTGAGCAACACCATCAACGATATACTTAAGATCTCGATAACACTTCTGAGCACCTGCGGTATAAGTACCAGGGTTGAGAATTACTAAGTTATTGATAGTTGCCAGACCAACAGGTCCTGTAACAATTGCAGATAATGTAATAATGGTATTTTGTACATCCTGACAAGCATTATTACTAGTGTTTGGAACATCTCCACCAGCACCGCCATATTGTGATGGTCCCAAACTAGCTGCATAAGTTACTCCAAGACCATTCCTGACAGCTATTCGCATTTGTGTCTTAGCTTGATCTAATAAGAAAATAGTTTCAGCAGCTCCACCAACTAGTTCAGTTTGATCTGGATATGGACCATCAAAGTATCTTTCAGTTTCTCTTCTTGTATAACGATTTCCACCAGTAAACAAGTCCGTAGCAACTGCATCTACAAAATGACGAACTTGTTTTCTTGCATGATTCTCTAGTGTTCCAATACCAGAATAAGTAGCAACAGTTTGACTATATGCGAGATTTACAATTTCATTTTCATTTTCTTTGATCAGTTTATAACCAATTGCATATCTATTTTGTTCTTCATCATTAGTACTTCCTGGGAAGATAAATGTTGGATATGGAATTGCAATTGATGCTAAGGACTTATCAAGAATCTCATCTTTATTATTAACAATTAAATCTCTAGTATCATGATTCAATACAAAATAATCATTTGCATAATCCTGAGAAACACTGAAATTAAATAATTGTGATGTTCCTGATTGATAATAAGTTGGTGGTGTTTGATTATTAATTACATATTGGCCGAGGAATCTCATGTAATTGTAACCATAAACTGTTTCTACAGTATTAACACCAACAAAAGATCCAGCATTCCAATAAGTAAATGCAATACCTACAGTTTCATTATTAGAATTGTATTTTAAATCATGAGAAACCGCATCTAAAACTCTTCCAGTTTTTGATTTAAACTCAGTTTCATCATAATTTACATCAGTAGTGAGTCCAGTATAATTATATAAAGTCTTAGCATGAACTTCATCAATAATAAACTGCCTATTGAGATCTAGTAAATCAGAAGCATCTGCATATCTACCCCTCAATTCTTGTTTTGAAGATCCATCAAACTGATCTGAAATATCGTCAATTTTAATGACCTTATTGGTTTTGCTAAGAATGTAACTCTTCAATGGAATGCCACCATCCATGAAGACTTTTTGAACAGAACCATCAGGAAGTCTATCTTCCTCATAAACCATATTAAAGTTAATTTCTTCATTTACTGAAGTTACAGTATCAATATTGACTAAAAGACTGGAACTATTATCAGCTACAATTGGTTTTAGATTTTCCGACTTTGCAATACCTGCAACAACTTCAGCCGAAGTTGGTTCTGTAATTAATTCATAATCTGAGAACTCTTTGAATCCAGATGGGTGAACAAGAGATCTAACTGGTTCTTTCCACTTATCATAACTAAGATTACTCTTGATAGAATATGCAAATTTTTGATAGTAGAAGTTATCAGAGATTCTCTGTTGGAAATCATTTAAAATACCAACAGAATTATCGTAAGTTCCAACCTTATCTCTAGAAATACCTAAAGTGGATTTGAGAGTAAATATACTTCTATATTCAACAGTACCGATAACTTTTGAACTCTCTCCCGAAAGTTTATCACCAACACGCAGATTACCAAAGGAATCGATGAGTCTAAGTTGGTTGAGATCATTATCCCAACCATCTTCCATAACTCTAGCGGTATACGTATTTGCAGATACCTTTTCATTGGATAAGTACTTGACATCATCTTTAAGTACCATTTCAAATTGTGGCACTACCTTCTTATTGACTACATAACCAAGTGTAATGTCATCACTATATGTTCCAAATGTGCCGGTAGAAATACCAGTCATATCGTAAGTAACAGTATTATTTGTTGTACTGATACCAGTTACTTTGAAGAACTTATAACCGTAAGCATCTGAATTATAGTTTGCCAAGTGATCTGTATCATTGGTCAATCTACATCCTTCAACATAAATTTCATCTCCAGGAGCAAATGGGAATACTGTTGTAATTCCAGATGTCAAAATGTCTGCATTGGAAAGTTCTAAAGTAATAGAATTTCCACTGATGGTTATAAAGTCAATATCAAATCCTTGAGAATGGTGAATAGTAACAATATCCAAAGGTTCACTAAAATCAATTGCATTTTCTGCAACATCTACCTTAACTACAGAACCACCTTGGAGATGTGGAATAAGTTTGATACTTGTATTTTGTGGTACTACGAGAGTTGGTAGTTGATTATATCCACGACCACCAGTAGTAATACCAATATAGTCAATAGTCTTAATATCTTTAATACCAACAACTGCAGGAGTACTCAGTTCTGGTGATAATGTTGGATCTGTTGGATAATCAAATCCATCCTTAACTCTTTCATATTTTTCAACTTTACCAATTCCATCAGAAATTAACTTAATATTGGCATTTTTGCCTTTCTTAGTTTTTATTTTTGATATTGTAGGAATTCTGTCATATCCTATACCCGCAAAGTTAATTCTGAGTTTATCAATTGGTCCATCAGCTGTTTTAGATGTGGTTGTATAAGTTACTGTGGAATTTGAACTATTGTAAGCGTCTTTCTCAGATTGATTTGGTCTTCTGAGAAGATTGAAAATATATGAGGTATCAGAACTTCTAGTAATAATGTAATCTGTGTTTAGCGAGTGTGGATAAATTTCTAATTTATTTGCACCAAAAACAGATTCATCTCTAGATATTTGATTCTTTCTTTCATCAATAGGTCCCTTTGGAACTAGTGTATAGAATAAAGTTCTTGGTACATCTTCAAAAGTTGTTTGTATCTCAACCTTAGCATCAGCTGTTCCAGGTGTTCCAGTTCTGTTAATAGCAAAACCAAGTTCTTCTGAACCAATCAGTTCAATTCTTCTGGTAAAATCAGGATCTTCATAAAATTCTAGTGCCATTTCAGAAACACTAGGATCAGAAACATCAAAGGTTATGGTATCATTTTTGATAGCTCTAATTGCAGGATTAACCTTATAAAGATTTTGTACCGCACCCCCAGTACCGTCAATGTCTACGGAAATTCCTTTTTCAACATCAGTCTTATATTGACATAATTTAATTTTATCACGATCTTCTTTCAGTACATAGTAACAAGTATCATTTACTAGGCCAGAAGCCGAAGTAGTTGCATAATACACAACTTTATCACCAGACTTTAAATCTTCTCCAGGTAAGTTGATAGTATTATCATCGACATTGACTGCAGCTGCAGCAAAACTAATTGATCCTGTTGTAAGTTTTCTTATAATAGGATTATAAAGAATTTTTATAGATTCTGTTTCTCTATTATTGATAGATAAGGTAATTCTATCCCCAGAAGTCAATCCATGGGAAGTTGTAGTGCCTACGTTTACACTATATCTTTCAACAGAACCAGTAATATCTGAATAAGTTGTACGTAGTGAGTGTGCGTAACCAATGGTCGGGAATATATCATTAAAATTGACAAATTCTGCAGAACTTAACTGTGTTCCAATTCCAGTTGTTGAGGTAAATCCTATTGTAGATAATCCAATATGATCTTTACCGAGATTTACAGCATAAACTTCTTGGCCATCTTGAAGAACAATAGAAGAAGCAGATCCAACATTGTTTATTACCAGAGATGTTCCAGCAAGACCGACATGATATGTTAGTTTTTGTCCCGTAAAGAACTTATGTCCTGGAATGTAGATACTACGACTAGGTACAGTTCTATATTGAACAATAGTCCCTCCAACACCAAGAACTTCTCTAACTCCACCAGTAGTTCCAGTACCAACTGTTACTTTTGGATCGAAGTAAGTAACCTCATTTGTGTATACATAATCACTTGGTATTTCATCATTAGTAAGAGTAAAATCAAATGCTGTTGGAAGAAGGGTTACATCATCAACTCGTGCTGTATGAATTCCAGGATATTGAATTCTATTAATATCAAAGGCAGAGTTTTCACTATCAATTCTAATAATCCTACATTCTTCTGTTCCAATGCCGATCATATCATCGACTTTGAATCCACTAATATCATTTACATAAATTGTTGTTGTAACTCCAGACTGACTAACAGTCATACTTGTAGTCAGTTTTGTTTTCTTCTGTTTTACAAAAACGGGTCTATCGCCCTCAATAAGTTCTGAAGTTATAGTGGATATTCCAGAGATATTGATAATCTCCCCATTAAGAATATTGTGTGGGTCCGACAACCTTGCAGTTACTGTATTTTTCTTCTTAAGATCGAATACAACTCCTTCTACTACAGTTTCATTTACACTAAAAGTATCAATGGTTTTTCCTTTAACCTTTGAGACTGCAATATTCGCACCACTTCCAGTATCACCTCTTTTTTCAATTACAAGTGTATCTCCAACTTGATAATTATCACCCGCAGCAAAGATAGAAGTATCCCTAATACCAGAGGTTCTAATTTCAGAAACTCTAAACTCTTGTTTATACTTATCGTTAATTTTATCGATAAGTGGATATTCAGAATCTGTGGATGAAATATAATATGGAGAAACGTTTCTGGTTAGTCCATATGTTGTTAAATCTTTATCCTGATTTATAGAAGGCAAGAAGTTTTCTTCAAAAGGTTGTCCATAAAAATATGGACCAATAAAATATGGATATGTGGGAGTTGATCTACCAGTACTATCGGTAACGATTGAAGTAAAGTATGCATATATTCCATCTGGATATTCTGGCGTCTTACAGAATCTTCCATTACTTTCATCAAGATCTCCAGAACCAGTAAACTTGTAGTCTTCTATAAAAAATCCAGCAGTAAATTCAGGAGCTGGTGGTCTGATACCAGGAGTCAAATCCAAATCAATTTCATAACCTGGATCAATTTTTCTTACTCCACCTCCAGTAATATTTTCATAACCGTATGGACCATAGATGGGATTTCCATCATAAGCGAATCCAATAATCGGGGAGTGTACTTTTGTATTCGGAGATTCTGTATTATTTTCTGTAAAATTATCTCCAAGTTGTCTTCTTAACTTTTTAGGTGCAAAGAAGTTGACAAATTGTAATTGTAAATCTTCATTTCTACTTGGAATAAAATATCCATCATCTTCTTCAGAAATAGAATTCTTTAGTTTTTCAACTTGATTAACTTTCCAATTCTTGACATTAGCTAAGAATTTAGCCTCTCTACCTCTAGGTTCTACAGAAAGTTCGGTATTCGATTTACCATAACCTACACCACCATTTAGTACATTAACTGCTGTAATTTTTCCTTCTTCAACAACAGGAATAAGATCAGCAAACGCACCCTCTCCAGTTACAATAATATCCGAGTCTAATCGATATCCGTGACCTTTATTAATAATTTTTACATCAACAATTTTACCATCAACAATGATGGGAGCAATAATAGCTTTTGAACTAATTTTTGTAGTTCTAACTTCTGGTCTTCTATGATAATTTAACTGACTTGTACATCCATATGAAACACCACCATTCTCAACAAAAACATCAGTAATTGAACCAAGAATCTTTGCTTCAAGTTCTGGTTCTACAATTTCAATATCCCCTTGTTCAGAAGTAGTTTTAATTTGAATAGTAATCTTAGGATAGAAAAATGCGTGGGTTCCTACACCGATATTTGTAAATCTAATATATTTGTCTTCTTCATAATTTGAATTCGGAGTAATAGTACCCGCCACAGAGACTCTGAAACGGTTTGCATCAATTACATGAATATAGTAGTCGGAAGTTGTCGTCATCCCCGATATAGGGGTTCCTGTAGACGAATAGTGAACAATATCACCCTCACCAAAACCATGACCTCTTGCAACAATATATGAATCATAAGTATTAATTCCAGAAATACTTCCGTAACTTGAAAAAGATGGAACAGTAATAGTTCTATTAGAATATCCACTACCCTTTTCTTTAACGTAAATTGTGCTGATAGTATTTTTTACCGTCAATGTCTCAATTGCATGAGAACCAGAACTAATTGCAGTAATATTGACTGTATTAATTCCAGCGACTGCATCTTGGGGAGAACTATGAAGTTTTACTACCTTTGAGGTTGGTGTTGCAACATAGTAGTGTGCATCAGAAACTAATCCACCTATAGAGGTATTGCCGTTTGAATTATAAATTACTTCTTCGCCTAATTGAAGATTATGATCGTCATCGAAAGAAATAAGATCGGCAGCGATATCAATATTTGGTTGATTTGGTTTAAATTTAAGTATAGTTCTAGATTTAACTAAGTTGGACTCTAGAACACAACCAACTCCATTACCACCAGTAATAGAAATATCTGGTTTAGTAGCATATCCAATACCAGGTTTAACTACTTTAATCTCCTCTACAGATCCAGATACGTTTACAATACCTTTACAACCAGATCCTTGAGAATCTATTATTTCAAGTTTTGGTGGATTGATAACATCATAATTTTTACCAGAATTGGTAACTTCAATACTGGTAATTGGTCCATGATAGACATTTTCATCAAAAAGGGTAGGTGAAAGAATTTCTACTCCATTTGCAAGAAGTCCAACTTGTCTATTTTCAGTAGATCTTCTATTTTTATCATCAAAGAATGATTTACTTCTCTTAAGTCCAAATTTTTTGAATAATTTTTGATTTTTAATCGTTCTGTTTTCATAAGAAGAACGATAGATATTACCAACAACGCCACCATTTGGAGTAAAGGCAACATGTTTATTGCCAAAAGAATCTGCCTTACTGAACGCAAGTGAGAAGGAGTCGTTATTGCGTCTACTGAGAAAATAAAATCCAGTATCTACTCCAACAGCTTGTGCGTCAGTTGGAATAAAATATACGTTTTCCCCATCATAAAATCTATGATTTGTAGAGTCGAGAATTTTAGAAGTATTAACTCCACTTACACTTACCTCTGTTTTTGTATCAGTAGCAAAAATTTCATAGTTAGGAGAACCAGTTGAAGTTACATAGAAAAACTCTTCTTTAAAATCAACATAACTATTTTGAATTCCTGCAGGAATATCGGAGATATCTTGGAAGAAATTAGTAAAGTGGTTACTTCTTACCACAACTCTAGCGAGAGTTGTAGAGTCAATAGGATTATATTCTTGAGAAGTGACTTGAATTACTGCTTGTTTAGCATATTTCCTTTTTTCATCTAAACTTGGGTAGATAATATCTACAACAGTTCCATTACAAACATTTCTGTCATTATCATATAATTTTACTGGTTCTCCAATATATAAATTTACCAGATTTCGTATATCAATTCTAAATTTATTTGTATCTACTTGATTTACCGCATCAAGGGTGTGATTAGTAGGTACGTTATAAATCCAAGTATTAAATTCACTAAAGTCTTTTAGATCTTTACCAAAACCAGAAAGAGATATTTTGTCTCCTACTTTTAGATTAGTAGTTTCAGAAAAATCTACACTATCTACAATATTTGACAATAAAAAATCAACTTTTGATGTTTGACCAAAACCAATGTAACTGTAAGCAAACTTATCTTCTACAATAGGAGATGCAAAAGATAGTTCTTTAGTAATTCCAGAACAACCTAAAAATTGATTAGTAGTCTTATCAGTATAAGAAACATTAATATAATTATTTGAATTCTTTGGTTTTATATGTACATTCCCAGACTGAGAAAATCCCAAAGTAGAGTCAACCAATATGCTGGTGGATCCTGCGGGAACATCTTCCAATAATCTGGTTTTTCCAGATACTTGGAAAAGATTAGAAAAGTCTGCAGAGTCTAGAGAAATTTCATAAAACTCTTTACCATCAATCGGTCTATATTCAATATTGTAAATTGATGATGATACCGTACCAATACCAGCAACTTCTTGGAATAAAGTTCCTCCTTTGATAAGAAGAGGATCTCCCCCAGAAACTTTTTCTACCAGTACATTTTTAGTTATAAAATAGTTATTATCAGAAGGAACTATCATGTAGTCCTGGGGTTTAATCAGTTCAATATCTTGACCAAACAAAACTTTGAAAAGAATTTTGTATGATTGGTCTGTTCCTTTTGATCTATAAAAATCTTTAGCCCTGGTTAAAATATTTTGAATATCTACACCGTCAGTAAATTTTCTATTTTCAAATCCAGGTAAAAACTCTGCTTTAAATTTGGTGAAGAACTCTCTTATAAAAAGATTACTTAAGTTATGTACCAGTGTACCTGCAGTATGAGAATCTGCAGAGGATACTCTAAATGATAAGAATTCATTATCACTCGCGGATTTGATCGAGTCAATGGCACTAAAACCTCTAGAACACCCCTCGAAACTATTAGCGGTTTTTGATTTATAGTGAATTATTTCATTGTCAATTTTAATGAGACCATTTTTATCTGGCCAACCTAAAGTACTTGCTACGTATATTGTTTCAGAAATAACATTGATATCTTGAGCTAATCCAGTATAGGGGATCAGATTATCAATACTAAATTTTTCAATATTCTTATATTGTTTTAAATTTGTTGCAAGATCAGCCGCACCACCTTGGAAGTCTAATGACTTGTAGTATTGTTTAAGAAAACTAGTAAACGTAGGAGAATCCTGTAGTAGGAAATCAGGAATCTGAGATTCGATAATCTCGTTGATGCTAACTCTCTTTTCTGTCATTTTATCTTGTGAACTTTCCGTTTAGGTAACTAGATGTAGGTACAAACAATGTTGCAGCAGTATTCTCGCCAGAGGTAATAGTATCCTCCACTGTATTTACCACAGAATTGCCAACGTCAATTTGGAGATATAAGTCTTTCAATCCAATAACATCATTCGACTCAGGAATTGCCTGAACTTCAATAACATTATTATTTAACGCAGTAGATGTTATATTTACAACATCAAGAAGAATTTCTCCTTTAACGTAATCAATTGTTCCTGCGTTAGTTTTTACAATAGATGGATTGTTATTAACTAGTTTGAAGAAGAATACTCTTCCAGAACTATCATCATTTGCAATATCACCCATATAAAGAGTATCATTCACTCCAGATATTTTAAATCCAGAAGATTTGATAGAATATCCATCTTTTTTAACGTAAACTCTATTTCCAAAACAAATTTCATATGTTGAGAACGTATTAAATGCGGGAGACACATCTCTACGCATTTTTACTTTTGTAATATTAGAAGTAATTGCACTGTCCGTATCATCTACTAATGCATTGATCTTAGAATACTTAACTCTTCCACCAAAGTTATTAGTATCGCTAGAAGAAGCGTAATTAGTCAATGTATTAAGTACTTTTGTTCTAATTTCAGAAACATCAGAAGTTTGGTTCTTATTATAATAAACAGTGGTATCAAATTCAACAAAAAGATATTTGAGATCAATCAATTCTGGTTTAATACCAGCAATTGAGTATTGTTTTAAAGATCTTTCAATTTCTTCTTTCGTAAGTTGAGAAAGTGTATTCGCACCCCTAGGTTTAATGGAAATAAAGACTTTTCCGTATTCTGGTGGATCCAACTCTTCACCCCCGTAGGCGGTTACAGAGTCTACGTTGGTGTAAATGTATGGAATGAGTCCTTTATAGTCACTGGCAGTCACGGCACGTAGCTGTGAGGAGTATACACGAGGTGCCAGATATTTGATGGAGTCTAAATCTTCAATATTATCACCATTTTGAGCGGCAGAGATAGTTGTTAGAAGAGAAATTCCAGTTGTAATGGGATTTACGTTATTATCCTTCAAAATTCCCGAAAAAGTGAAATTTTGAGCTCCATTTCCTTCTCTACCGTTACTTACAATGTAAGAAACTTCAATAATTGACCCTGGAGTTGGTTTTTTACCTAAAATTCCATCACCAAAACGAACTTCATACTTTTGATCGGAAATTTCTTGCAATAAAAACAGTCTTGAGTTCGCATCAACGTTCAAAACGTTCTCAAAAACGCTATATTGTTCAGTTACGTTAGTTTTTACCTTAACTCTTACTGTTGTAGTGTCAATATTTGCATTTGGAAGAATAAATCTCTGATTAGGAGTAGATGCATCAACAGTAAAAGTGTTTTTTACGAAAATTCCTTCATAAATTTCAAGATCTCCGAAAAGAGCTTCCCCTTGACTATCAACTTGAGCAGTATAATCTTCAGGAATCGAGTAAATATAGCTACTTTGAGTCAAAGCACCCTGTGCAACTTGTCCGGCTTGAAGAGTAACTGTTCTAACGTCGGTACTATCGGTCAAAATGACGTTAAAAGACACTTTAGCACGTGCTGCTCTGACTGATCTTGGGGTATATCCGATATTTCTAGCGAGTGCAACAACATTTTCTCTCAATGTTGCACTATCAAGGAACACCTCATTCACTGTCATGTTCGTATTGAACGCAGTGATGTATGAGTTGTACGCTAATAGGTCAATTAAGACCGAAAAATTAGATCCTTCAAAGTCAAAATCACTAAAATCGCTACTGGATCTAAGGTAGTCTTTAATTTGAGTCCTTAGATCGTTAAAATCTAAGTTAGTAAACTGATTGAAGGACATTAGATTCTAGTGGGTTCTAAGATAAATTCGATTTCTTGGGTTGGAATTGGTAATCCAACAATATCATATGTTATTCTAAGGAGTAAATCGTTGGATTCATCTTGATATTCACCAAAAACCTTGGTATTGTTGATCCTTGGTTCAAAGTTTTCTAATAAAATAGCAATTTCACTCTCCAAAGAGTAGATGAGTGACGAAGTTCCTACCTCAAAAAGACTGTCTTCGAGTCTAGTACCTAATAAATCGTTAAAAAAACGCTCACCTAATCTAGTTTTAACTAGATTCATCACCGACTTCTTGATTGCATCTTCATTTTTAATAGGCAATATATCATTTGTGACAGGATTTTTCGCAAAAGTAAGGCTAATATCCTTAAAACTACGAGAAGTCTTCCTGTATCTAAATGAAGAATTGTCTATGTCCCTAATTTCTAAGGCCATTTAGTGCAAACAAGAGGTACTTAATATATGTATAAGACTATTTGGAAGATTCGTAGTCTAGTACTTCATCAATTAACTCTTTTTTTGCTTGATATGGACATGGACTTTTGATTTTTTGTATCAATTTCTTGTCATCACCTAAAACTTCGTTCAAATATTCTTCGCTCCAATAATTGTAGTAGTCAGTTTTTGCTAATTTTTTACGCATTTGTGCAATCTTTCTTCTTGATTGACACAGTATCAAATTAAGTTGAGGATTATTTGTTTTAACTCCGTTAATGTATGTATTTTCACACGCTAAGTCTTCCACAAACCAATAGAGTGGATACTCTTCGTTATATTTTGCAACCCACTTTCTAATTTTCGCAGGTTTCCAAAAATCTTCAACAATAAAAAGGATGACATCATACCCTGGTTCGGGCACGATATCATCAATCGGAGTGTCTTTAATTAAGGTATCTGATCCAGATGCATATGGACAAATGGCAAAACCACCAAGTTCTTTATGTTTTTTAGAAACTTGTTCTATCCATTCCTGGACATAAGATTCACGTTCAGACATAAATCAACCTGCTGCTAATGGTGATGCAGTGTTCTTCTTAGTTTGAGAACGTGCCTTTGCATTAGATGCAACATCATACTTTGCATCCAAAGTACCTTCAGGAGTTGCTGGTGGGTTATCTCCTGGATTGGGTCCTTTTGCTCCCATGATACACCTTTAAAATACGTTACAGGTATTTATCGACCTTGACCTCTGTATGCCTTTTTCTTACTATTACGAGAGGTTGCTGAAAGTTTCGTGTGTTGACTCGATCCTTGACGAGTCTTTTTAGGCTTCCCAGGCATGAAACCATCTTTCACCAGACCCACTTTCGACTTAACTGCCATAATTAAAATACCTTAGAATACGTTTGCGATTTTTTTGCGGTTTTTGACGCGCCGAAACGCGCCGATTTTTT
>MDSZ01204361.1_pt1 | contig 26519 bp, 24 predicted proteins | sample 811201 | NCBI WGS metagenome assembly MDSZ01 (sample SAMN05326647, study PRJNA326480) | marine metagenome | isolation source: seawater | place: Indian Ocean: North | collected 2010 | reverse complement strand
CGGAAACTCGCGGTGACAGCCGCCCAGAGCAGTGCCCGAACATCATCCACCCCCACACCGACATCCACCACACGACAACGTGATTTGGACGGGCAGAACCTCCAGGGGTCCCGCGCCCGTGTCGCCCGTCCAAGGCTGCTCGCCGTGACCTTCGGATGGGGCGCGGGACCGCGCATGTGGGAGGTATGAGACCTCCCGCCGCTCGCTCAGAAGCCGAGGTTGCAGTCCCACTTGATTCCCCAGCTCACGCCGGGGTTCTCGAACGCCACACGGACGTTGATGGCGTCCTTCGGATACGCGAGGTCGGAACCCCAGTTCGCCCAGCCGCTACCGCCCGTTCCCTGGCAGTGAGTGCCGTCGTTGAACATCGACCCGCGCGGCCACGTCGTGGAGCCTCCCGAACTGGAGCCACCCGAACCCGTGGAGCTGCTGCCCGTCGACGGAGAGCTGGAGCTGCCGCCAGAACTGGAGCTACCGCCCCCGGAACCCGTGCTCCCGGAGCTGCCGCCCGACGAGGATCCCTTCGACGAAGACCCGGAGGTCCCCTTCGATGAGCTCGACGGAGCCTTCGACACCGGCGCCTGCACGGCGGCAGCTGCGGCCGCCGCCTCCGCCTGAGCCGCAGCGTACGCGGACGCGTAGGTGTCGAACTTCGACTTCACGACGCTCAGGTCAGAACCAGACTCACCGTTGAAAGCGGACACCGACGCCTGGAACGCTGCAGCGGCGCTGCCGCTGAACGTCGTTGCCGCGCCCGCCTTCGACGCTGCAGCGATGAGGGCCTGGAGCTTCGCGGACACCTCCGCATACCGATCATCGATGCGCTGCGTCGCCGCCGAGGCCGCGAGCGTGGCCGCCTGAACCTTCGACGCCTGAGCATCGTCGGTTGCCGCGGCCGCCTGCAGCTCATCCACGGAACTGGAAGGAGACGCACCCGGGAACTCAGCCACGACAGCCGTGCTCCCCGACACCGTCCCCTCGTAGTAGCTGACTAGCTGAGCGAGGTCGTAGTTCGCCGTCGACGGATCCAGCGGCACCGTCGACGCCGACGCGAGGATCTCGTGGAGCGTCGCGAGCTGAGCCGACGCGGCCTTCACCCGATCCTTGTTCGCGACCAGCGCCGCGATGTAAGCGATGCGCTGCGAGGTGAGCGATGCGGACGCCGCCTGGAAGGTGGACAGGGCGGCCGACGTCTGCACGTTCGTGATCGTGACGGGCACCGCGACCGCAGCACCTCCACCGACGACGGCCACAGCGATCGCTGAGGCCCAGATCACCTGCTTCTTCGAGAAGCGCCGGCGCGGCTGAGACACCCCCACGCCCGTAGGCGCAGCAGTCTCAGTGATCTCGTCGCTGTCCGTGGTTCCCATGATCGTTCCTCCAGTCATCATCGCGCATCGGTTGTGCGCTGACCCCCATATGCGCGGTGTGCACACGTTTTTTGAAACAGGTGCTCTCGCGCACCGCGCATGTGGGTGGCATGGCACCTGTCACCCCAGATACGCACGACATGAACGAGCGAGTCCGCGTTGCCGTGCAACTGGCGATCACTCGGCCGGTCGAGGACCTGCGGGCACGGATCGACATCCTGGCAGCCCTCCTCGACCCGGCGTACGCGACGGTCGAACGGGCCATCGCCCGTTTCGAGAGCGGCAGTCGGTTCCCCACAACCGAACGCGAGCAGATCGCGGACTATGTGATCAGAGCGATCGAGCGGAAGGTTCTCGCCGCCGACAGCTTCCCTCTCACCCACCTTCAGACGATCAGCCCGTCCGCATGGGTGCAGAGCTTCGCGCGATCCTGCGTGCCATCTGGTGTGACCGAAGTGCGCCGCAGTCGTGCACGCGCCTCCAGCTCGGGCTCGCTCGAGGAACGTATCACCATGCCCCCAGCGCTCATCGTCCAGTCGGCCGAGGACGCCTACCTGGGCGCCGCGGATGAGGACCTCGCCGAGACCCTCTCGGAGCAGCTGCACGAGTGGGAGGCGGAAGGGCACACGAAGTACGAGCGGGTCATCCGCGTGGGCGCGATCCTGCGCAGCCTCAGGGACGTCCCCGCCGTTCACCTCCGCACTCGAGCGGATCGTCGGTGGGTGGAGAACGTCATCGACGCCCCCGACGGGGCTGAGCTCATCCGTGAGTCGTTGATCGCGTTCCGTGACCTCTGCAACGGGAACCCACGCTGGGAACAGATGGACGTCGACGACCGGCTGATGGACCTGTGGCTCGACTTCACCGCGGATCACGCGACCACCCTCATCGACGGCGAACCAGCCGTCGCTGTCGGCATCGTGCGATCAGGTGTGACGTTCCCTCCCCGCCCACAGGAAGCCGTCCGGCTCGAACTGCGTCGGGCGCTGAAGTCGCTCAGCAGGCGAACCGGCTGGTCATCTCTGGTGATGGACCTCGAGCGTTCCTGGACAGCGGAGATGCACGCCGCACGCCGCGCGCACGACAACATGGACCGTCGCACCGACACGGAAGCCGAGAGTGAGCGCCGCACGGACGCGGAACTGTGGGAGCCGATCGCCCGGAAAGCCATCGAGTTCCCCGACGCCCCGCTCGGAGCTTCCGTCCGAACCGTCGACGATGTCGACCGGGTCCTAGGATCAGCTCTCGCCGCTCTCAGCATCTGAGCCCGACTCCGCGCCTGGTGCGATGTAGAGCTCCACACCGCCCACGGCTCCGAGAGCATCCAGGAAGCTCCGCTCGGTAGCCGGGTCAAGGAGAACGACGCTCGGCCCCGCCGGGACGCGAAGGGTGGTATACGGCGCGTACCCGGACGCCACCAGCAGGAGGGGGATGTTCGACTTCCACTCGGCGAGGTCGACGACCTCCTGCCGGCGGTCGTGCAGAAGGACGCTCAGCGCATCCTCGGAGAGCGTCCCGTCGCTCACGCTGGCAACGATCAGGCCCTGCGCGAGGTTTGCAGCATCCGCGATCGCGTCGAGGCGGGCGGCGAGCTGCTCAACGTCAGCCATTCGGGCGTGACCGGGGATCAGCTGGTCGACAACGTCGCTGATGGTGTCGCCGGCGAACTGCGCCGCATCGGAGATGCGGAGGGCAACGTAACGCGGCCGAGTCGAAGTCAGGTCCATGGGATCTCCTCAGTGGTGGACAGCATTCCCGCTACGACGATCTCGAGCGGAAGTTCGGCGGTGAGAGTGTCGACGATGTCGTCGGCAGAAACGAGCCCGGTCACGACGAGGGCCCACGGAATCCACGCGACAGTGCGCTGCAGGAACATCACCCACACCCGGTCAGCCGGCGACGCCCGCCGGGCGCGCAGCGGGTGCTCGACCTCAGGCGCGGACGGTAGCGGGACGGCGAGAAGCCAGCCGTCGACTCTGCTCTCCGGGGAACCGGCGACACTGATGCCGTTCACTGGGCGCGGCTCGGCGTGAGAAGCGCTCTTCACGACCTCCCGCGTCATCCGTTCGCCGCTTCCGTGACGGCCCGCCGAGCGGCGTTCGCGCGCGCGAAGCCGGTCAGAGGCTGACCAGTTTCGGGGTCAACCTCCCACGCCTCGAGAGCGCGAGGGCCACGACCGAACTGGGGCTGCTCACGGTCATGGTTCGAGGCGACCACATCCGCGAGATCAGGGAACCGCGTGTGCACATCCTTCGGGGACGGCCGTGTGGCATCGAGCTGGGAGGGGTCGAGCTCACGGACGCCGCGGCTTCGCAGCTCGTTGATCAGCTCATGCTCGCTCGAGAAGTAGGACTTGAAGATCCGCGCCCGCTGCCCCGCGAGCTCCGCCACCCCGACACCTCGTGACGCGGCCTCGTCGTTGCGGATGTGCTCCGGCACGGTCGGCGCGGAGGTGACGTCCGTCAGCAGAAGACGGCGGTTCGCTTCCGTCGCTCGCGGCCCGAGGATGATCTTGTGCGGGAGGTTCGTGCGCAACGCGGTGCTGATTCCCGTGTTCGTGGTGGCGACCTGTGTCGAGACGACCAGGTGGTAACCCACGAACCGCTGCTCCGCCGCGATCTTCTCGATGTAGGTGCGGATCAGCTCACGTGCGTAGTTCCGTGACTCCGCCTCACGCCGCAGAGGATCGTCCCCATCCAGCCGCTTCGGAACGGTGTCCATACTGAACAGACCGGTGAGCTCGTCGACCACGATCACCACCTCGCGCATACCTTCACGGAGGTCCGCGGGAAGCTCGGACAGCTTCTTCACGCCGTAGCGCTTGAACACCTGCGCCCGCCGTTCACCCTCACGGTAGAGAAGCTCGAGTGTGGTCGCATTCTCCTCGTACGACTCGCACCCCCACCCTCCGGGCCGCACGAACGGACGCCACGCATCGAAGTCGACGGCCTTCTGGGGCACGTCGATGATCGCGAGCTCCGCGCCGGCACCGAGAGCGCCGGCGATGATCGCGTTGAGAGTCGTGCTCTTACCGGCTCCGGCGATACCGCCGAGTTGCATGTGCGGTGCGGCCGCGAAGTCGAGGAACATCGTCTCGTTGGCCTGATCGCCGCGATCAGCGAGAGCTTCACCGATCGGCAGCGGAGCGAGAGACTCACCCGCCGGGCGAGGAAGGATCTCCAGCGGGTAGCCGACGATCGGAGCGAACGTCGGCGGGATCGACGGGATGATCTCGGCGGTGAGAGTTGAAGGGTTGCTGGTGAAGTACCAGCCGGGCCGGCCAACGATGAGCTCGGCGACCTCGGTGAGCTTGTCGTCGTGCTTGGACGGCGTGTACGAAGCGGGCAGCGTCAACGTGAACCCGCCGTCCCGGCGCCCGCGCACCTGCACATCCCACGGCTTCACCCCCAGAGCGTTCGCGCACGCACTCCGGCAGCGCAGCTCCGCCTCGTTCAGTCGAGTCAGCGTCGCCTGGTTGATGAACGGGTCGAACTTGGTCATGAAGTAGCCGGCGTGAGCGGGATCGATCTCCAGGTCGGCGGCGACCTTCTCGCCGTCAGTGGGCTTCGTCCCGCGCTTCAACTCGACCTTGTACGAGCTACTGCCTCGCTGCGCGTCCTGATCAAGGTCCACACGGGTGAGGAGGCTTCGCCGTGTGAGAGTGACCGTGCGCTTGCCGTCCACAGTGCCCAGAGACTGCACTTCCCAGCCCGTCCCGCGGCCGGTCTCCTCGACCTTCGCCAGCAGCACCTCCAAGTGCTGGGACGCGTTCGGATCGAAGTTCTCGCCGACGGGCACGTGAAGCCGTTCGATCGCCACTGCTCCTCCGTCCACGGGCGGCATGCCCCATCTCACAACCCCTGCGGCAACGAACGGGCGGGCCGCCGATCCCCGACAGATCAGTGCGGCCCGCCCGCGCCTAGCGTGCAGCCAGGCGTGTGTCACACGGCACGGAGCTCCTCACGCCGCCGTCGTCGTGTGACATCCTCCGGGCTCGTGGAAGCGAGCCGCAGGAAGTCAGGGTTGAGGGTCACTTCGACAGGCGCGACCCTGTTCCGAAGATCCACATGGAGGAAGACGGATCCGCGAGCGAGACCGCCGCGCTCGTCGCGCAGGGCGCGCAGACTGTCCCAGTTCAAGCCGGCGCCGTCGGAGAGGTACCGTTCCGCGGTGATCCGCCGGAGGAGGGCCGTGTTGTCCTCGAGGCCGAACATCTTGAGGGCGGCTCGTGCCTCATCCTCGTCTTTGATGTGCCCGATGAGCCCGCGCGAGATGTAGCCCTTCAAGCCGATGGACAGCTGCAGGGACGGCTTCTGCGTGTAGAGGATCGGCAGAACACCCCACGTCCGTGCGAGGCGACCGACCTGGTCGAGGTCGGAGGGCGCGGCCTTCTCCATGATCCAGGACTCGTCGAAGTGGATGACGCCGTCACGGCCGCGCAGCGCCGCCATCCCTCCCCAGATCAGCATTCGGATGATGTTCATCGACGTGCGCACGGTCGGGGAGGAGTGCGCGCTGATGTCTCCGGTGAAGTTGTCCGGCGGAAGGTCGAAGCTCGTGTCTCCCACCTCGACAATCGTCATCCCCGACGAGAGGGACAGTGCCTTCGTGGTGGGGAGCATCCCGAACGTTGCCCGGAACGTGGGGAAGACCTCGGCGAACTTGAAGATCGTGTCGGCGATATCGGGGGCGATGATTCCCTTCTCCCGGGCGATCATGAGCGCCTGGCCGGTGGCGGTCGCACCTGCCGCCACACCGGACGCGATCGCGTAGCTGATCTCCGTCATGTGCCGGGCGATGTCGGGGCCGAACGGGTTCACGGCCGCGATCATCGACGCGGCCTTGGTGATCGCTTCGTTCCGATCCGAGATTGTCCTCAACGGGTCGAGAGCTCCGTCGGACGAGGCGTAGTCGCCAAGAGTGGCGCGGTGGACCCCAGGTGCCCTGGTGAACTCGCCGAGCGGCGCCCCCGGCTTCGGGTTGATGACCAGCTGCGGTGCGTCCATCCGGTGGAACTGGTCCGCGAGGAACTGCGCCAGGACGGTCTTGCCGGAACCTGACGCGGCATACACGCCGAGGAGGGGGTAGGTGTCCTCTCCGGCCGCCACCGCGGCCGTCGGCGACAGGTACACCGGCTGACGGTCCCGCTCCGTCAGTCCGAGGAACGCTCCGTTGGAGTCCCCTGCCCGGGAGATGGAGGGCAGCGCACTGAACGCGATCGTCGTGTCCGGCAGGTCATGGAGGAGGGGGTTCGCGCGAACGGCTGAGCAGACCATCGTCTCGTGCCATGCTGCTGCCTGCCGATTCAGCATGCTCGAGAGCACCAGCCCATTCGGTGCGAGCTTCTCGATGTCGGAGACCACACCGGAGAACCCGACGATCACGCTGGTCTCCGTGAGCGTTGCCGGGCCTCCTTGCGCGTACCCGTTCTCCACGCTCCCGAGCTCCGCCTCACGGTCGAGGAGCTCTTGACGGTCGAGCTTGCCTTGCGCCTGCAGCTCGCCGAGCTCGTCACGGTAGCGCTTGCGCTGACCGCGCAGCTCGTTCCGCGTGACGTGCGCGGGCTCCACCAGCGCTCGGATCGAAATGACCCGCGCGTCCTGGTCGAGCAGCGACGTCACCCACTGGGCGTCCGGCTGGCGGGCGTCGGCGTATCTCAGATCGAAGTCTTCGACCGCAGCGAAGCTGATCGCGTACTCGTTCTGCTGGGCGGGCCAGCCTGAACAGTCGAACAGGTCCACTTCCCGCGCCCGATGAGCTGCTTCGACGGTGCGGAAGTAGTGCAGATGCTCTTCGTGGGGGAGGACGGGGATGCCTTTCGACTTCCCATGGTTCCACCACGAGTCAGCGAGGTGCAGGTCGGCGGCCTCTGGGATGGCGAAGCCCGCGCGGGAGAGCGCGGTCGCGACCTCCTCGCGATCCCGGTCGTAGTCACTCAGCGGCGCCCCGCCGTACTGCAGCGTCTCCGACACGGACTCGATAGCCGATCGCCACCCGCCGGTGCCTACGCTCGTCTTCAGCTTCACGCCGAACAGCAGCACCCGCCGGATGACCGTCTGCTGACCGTACTCGCGTGACAGGTAGTCCCGGATACGCGAGTCCCGGGGTGGCTCGTACAGGGTCGGCACGTTCAGCAGCAGCGCGTGCGTCTGCCGGTAGGTCTTCTTCACCCGGGAGCGATGGCCGCCACGACCCGCCATGGCCGCGATCTCCTCGTATGCGGCGAACAGCGGCAGCCCGACGTTGACCGCATCCTCGGGTGACCGTGCGTCGGTCACGGACGCCATGGGGACGGCGCGCCACAACCACATCGAGTTGTCGGTGCCCGGCCACAGTCCGTCGCGGAGAGGCCGACGGGCTCGTGTCTCCCATTGCGGCCGGGTGGGGATCTCCGCCGCCGCCCGTTGAGCTTTCGACATCAGTTCCCTCCGTCGCTTGTCGGAGCCGGTGTGCTGGTGATCGTGACACCGGTCAGCGCGTTGCCGTACGCCTGGAGTGCTGGCCCCGTTCCCGGGCCGCCCCAGGCGACAACGATGGGTGACGCGGTGTCTGCGTCCTGCACGAGAAGGTCGTAGCTGATCGGGGTGGGTGTGCTCTGCCCCCCGGTGGTGGGCTGCTGCTGCCCGGTCCACCAGATGGACAGTTGTGCTCGGACGATCACCGTCGACGGGGGAGCGGTCTGCCCCTGAACGGGGCGGTACCCGGAGGTGACGACGTTGACGTTCGCGATGGACGAGACACCGGCGAGCGGGACGTAGGAGTGGGATTCGTCCTTGTCCGCCACAGCACGCCGCAACGCGCCCGGGTCTCCGGAGGTGAACGCTTTCGCCCACGCCGACACCGCGTCGCTGACGTTCGCCGACGGTGTGGTTGTGCTGTAGCCGAACCACGTCGCGATGGTCCCGGGCACGGTGGCGTTCGCGAGCGGTGTCAGCGACGGGGAAGCGGTCACGGTGGCCGCGGCGCCGTCAACAGCCACCTGCACTGTCACGGTGAACAGGGCTCCCGCGCGCAGCGCGGTGAACGTGTGGGTCTCGAAGTGGTACGCGGTCGCGGTGGTCGAGGAATCCGTCGGCGCCGGCGGGTCCTCCACCGTGTAGCCGTCCCAGGAGATGATCTGCCCACCCGGGAGCGGCGAGGGAGTCGAGGCGAGCCACGAGTCAACGGCGGTGACCGCGGCTGCCTTCCCGATCGAGTCGTTCACTGACCGTGACGCGGCGGACGGATCCGTTGAGGCCGGTGGTGTCGTCGCGGCAGCGAGCGTCGCGAGGGCGGCGAGCACCGCCAACGGGACAGCCACGAACGCGAGCAGCGTCAGCGTGACCCGGAAGCGGCGTTCCGTTCGGCGTGACCGCTTCACGCTGGGTGCGTCAGCGTTGTACTCGACACCCTCGAGCTCCCACACGGAGCGGCGTGCGCGCTTGGCCATGCTCACCACACATTCCTGCCGCGACCAGTTCGGACGTGGCGTTTGCTCTTGCGCCGGCGAATCCTGCGCAGTTCCGGCATGGGAAGGGTCAGCGCGAGCAGTGCGCGCTCGGCGGCCAGCGCTGCCCGCCCGTCGGAGTCTGTGCGGAGCGCTTGGAGCACGTCGCGCGTCTGACCGGGCTCGGCGGCGAGGGCACGTCGGACGTCCACGATCGGGCAGAAGAGGAGTGCGTCCACGCATTCCTCGCACCGGCGCCGTCCCGCGCTCCACTCATGACGGTCGATCCGTACGTGGCACGGCGTCCAACACCGACGGCACGACCCTGCAGGGAGGTGCGTCGGGTGTCGGACGTCGTGGTAACGCCACGACCGGCATCGAGGCATCGGCGGGCTACTTGCGGACGAGGGTGCGCACGCGCTCGAGACGGTCGAGCGGGACGGCCTTCAAGCCGGCGATCGCTTCGGCCACGCCGAGCGCCGCCTTGGTCTCATCGCTAGGCAGGTTGCCGGTGGTCGCACCGACACTGGAGAGGACCGCCCAGATGTGCCGGATCTGCTCCCGCTCGAGCGCGACCGCACGGGCGGCGGCGGCGAAAGCGGAGTCCTTCGCCAGCTGAGCCAGCGTGAGGATGTCGTTGATGGCGCTGACGTTCACGCGCGGGCTGGCGATGATCGCCGCGGCGAGCGTTGCCGGGTCGTCCTTCACACCGAGGACAACGGCGAGAACCTTCACGTCCTCCTTGTCGGCTTCGGTGAGCTCGACGTACTTGGCGATCGCCTTCGAGGCGGCCTGCCGAAGTCCGTGGCGCCGCGGCTTGGCTGCCGCCTTGACGTCGCTGTCCTGCTCGGCAACCTCGTCCTCGGTCACGATCTCGTCGAGGCTGTCCATGTCGAAATTGTCGTCGCCGGTCTGCAGGTAGGCGGACGTCTCCTCCTCGTGAGGCTCCTGGAATCCGCTCTCGTCGTATCCGTCAGCGGTGTCAATCGTGGTCTGGGACATGCGGTTCTCCTAGTCGGGTGAGGTTCCACCCGCAAACCCCTGCGGCAACATCCCCGAGCATCGGCGAGGACGGCCGACAACGGCGTGCACTGCAGCGCCGTCGACCACGGATCGGCTCAGATGCCGCCACGACACGACTCCCCGCACACCCGACGAGCCATGACGGACACACCCCGCTGCGAGCTCATAGTCGGCTCCACCGGGACCGCCCGGCACCGCGCATGTGGGGAGCATGGTTCTCGACTTCTCGATCCCCAACGCCGCATGGAGCGGCGGGCACCTGATCCTCGCTGACGACGTCGCGGTATCGAAGGTGCGCCGCAAGCGGATGTCCGCGTCCGTGGCGTCGAAGACCACACAGTGCCCGGCATCCATGGCGATCTCGCGTCTCATCCCGAGCCCGCCCGACCCGTTCGGGAACCGTGAGCTGGGAACCAGCGCACACGCCGTGCTGGAAGCGTTCTACCAGCTGCCGCCGGCGGGGCGGACGATCGCAGCTCTCGATGTGGAAGTGCGAACCGCCGCGAACGTCGAATGGGCCACCACCAAGCTCGAGCGGCAGTCGCCGGAGCTCCTCCGAGCCAACGCCGACAACCACGCAGAGTGGTTGAAGATCATCAGCCAGTACACGCGAGGCATCTTCACGGTGGAGTCGCCCGCCGACATCGACTGCGCCCACACCGAGTGGGAGCTGAAGCTGAACATCGCGCAGGGCATCAGCGGGGACCCGCTCGGTGTGCCGTCGGTCTTCTACATCGACCGTGTGGACCGGAAGCCCAGCGGGGAGCTGGAGGTGAAGGACTACAAGTTCGCCACCGACCCGAAGAAGCTGCGGAAGCCGAACCCTCGATACGGCGACGACTATGGCGATCAGCAGCGGCTGTACACCCTCGCCATTGAGGCGGAGACGGGTGAGCGCCCCACATCCGCGACGCTGCTGTACCCCGTGCTGGGAGGCACTCGAAAGATCGACGTCAGCGAGGACGCGCTGCGGACCACCGCGATCGCGTACCGGGCCGCGTGGGACCTCATGAACGCGTCCGCGGACCGTCAGCTCTTCGAAGCGCGCCCGTCCGCGCTGTGCGGCTGGTGCCCCGCCGCGAACTCATGCCCCGTCGCGAACGTGACGACCGAGAAGGCTTCTACCGCGGCCGCGAAACAGCCCTCCGCCATCCAGCTCGGCATTCCCGTGATCCGTGCCGGTGCTCGCGCGCAGGACGTTCTGGTCGCCCCGGGCGAGCAGCACCCCCGGCAGCCGATCGCGCCCGTCGAGGGTGACCTCTTCCCGGTCACCGCGGAGACCGCAGCCGGCGCCGTCGACGCTCCCTTGAACGAGGTCCCGACGCCCGCTGAGGAACCCGCGTACGCACCGCGCATGTGGGAAGGAGAACAGGCCGGGGCAGCTGCCGCGGCGCACACGGAAGGACACACAGCAGCAATGAGCGAGAACATCCAGGTTCGACCGGAGGCTCCGGCGTATGAGGAGACGGTGGGCGCCGCGCTCAACCTGAACTCGTTCGCGGCGATCGCCGTCGCAGGCATCACCGCCATGTCGTTCGAGCACCTGATCGGCAACAGCCAGACCGCGTCACGCGAGTCGATCTCGCGACTGAACAACATCCTGGCCGGGATCATCCTGCGCGCCCAGCACCAGGTCACCGGCCAGCACCGATTCCAGAGCGGCGCGCAGACCCGCCTGCGCGGGCTACTTCACACCAGCCTCGAGCATCGGCCTGCGCCCTTCGGTGGCTCCGCTGCCGACTGGCAGTCCTGGATCGAGCGGACCGAACGGTTCCTCGTCATCGGGCTGAACGAGGCGATCTCCCTCTGGGAGCGCAGCCCGATCGCCAACGACGACTACCTGTACTTCGCCGTCGAGCCCGCCAACGCCCCCACCCCCGCCTACAGCTGAACCGAAGGACACCATCATGACCGAGATCAACGACGCGGCGAAGGTCGCGATCATCACCAGCGCCGCGCAGATCGCCGGCAAGGGCGCCTCCCCGGATGAGGTCGCGGGGGAGGTCTCGCGCATCCTCGACCTTCTCGCTGAGGGGTCGCCCGCGCAGCGTGCGTTCGATCGCTCCGCGCAGCGCTCCGCGGCGACCGTGGACACGAAGGGGTTCGCCGGGACGATCCTCTGGGTGGACAAGGAGACGACCAGCCAGCGCCCGATCGTCTTCCTGCGCACCGCGCCGTCCGAACATCACCCGGACGGGATCGAGATCGTTCGCATGGACCGTCTCGACTCGCAGGAAGGCGAGTCGGCGAAGCACCTCGCCCGCCGCGCGACGGAACTGATCGGCCACCGGGTCGGCGTGAGCGTCGCGGTCGAGAAGGCCGGCGGCAAGAACGTGCGCATCCTCCGCTCGATCGAGGATCGTGGCGTCGACTCGGACGCGCAGGGTCTGACCCTCGCCGACGGCTGGCGGCACATCCCCTGGGGTGATGCGAACTACGCGAAGATCGCCCCCAAGCTGGAGCGCCTCAACCGGCACTTGCAGCCGGCCTGATCCAGAGCAGTCGCCACATGCCCGCATCCTCACCGCGAGGATGCGGGCATGTTCGTGTCAGGGGAGGTACTTGATCTCTGAGGGGTTGACGGGTGCGCTGCCGAGGTCTGACGCATCGAGTAGCGCTTTCACACCAGCGATGCGCTGCGTCATGGTCGGCCCGTCCGGCGGGCCGACGCGGACTTCCGTGATCGGTAGCTGCAGGGTCGCCTGCGGCGCTTTGCCGTGGGGGTCGCCGTCGTAAGGGTGTGCGATGCCAACGGGAGCGTAGGGGAGGACGCCGCGAGCGGTGGCGCGGAAGAGCGGCTGTTCTCCGCGGCCCAGGCGCGCAATCAGTCGGACTTCCTTCTCATCCTCGAACTGCGGCGGTTTGATGCACGCCGCAAGCGCCAACAGCTCGTCAGAGGCGAGTCGGAATGCTGCCTCTCGGTACCCCGGCTTCGAGCTCGAACGCTCCAGCGATGCCACGTTGTTTGTGGGGTCCTGTATCCCGTCGACGACGAGTCCGATGAGCTCCTGCTGCCGTTCGGGATCGTAGGCCACCGTCGCCCAGGGGGTGTCATGGACGAGTTGCTCGCGTCGCCGCTTGTCCGGGAACACGCTCAGCCGCTCACGGGTCTCAAACCTGATCGCGTATCCCGATGTTGCGGCGTATGCACGCCACTGACCGATGCTGTCGTGATCGTGGGAGGCTGACGTGACGAACACGCTGGACTCAGCGACCATCCGCTGTCGGTGCTCAGGGACACTCACCCGCTGGAGGGCCGTCTGGACGCTCGGCAGGCCGTCGGACGGTTGATAGCCCCGGTACCACTCGCTGATCCGATCAAGCCCGTACGCCAACTCCGTGGGGTCGTTCAGCAGCTTCGTGCTCGTGGCCCACAGCCTCCGGGACGACACAATCCCCACAAGCCCCGCAGGGTCGGTGTAGTGCCAGACGGCCGGGGGTGGCTCGGAAAAGATCGCGACCGTCGCGGACCAGACGCCCCAGCTCCTGTCCCTGTCCATCGGCTCTGGATGCTCCACGTCGCCAGACTAGGGGCGCACGCTCACCCAGGCAGAACCGGGCGCGCGGCGATGACGATAGATGAACCAACGCCCCACAGCACATACGCCGTCATCGGAAGCGTCAGAAGCCACTCGCGCACGGACCCGGCATGGCCCAGGATCGGAACGGTGATGTACCCGTTCTCATGCCAGAACGTCGTGATCGGTTTCCCACGCCACGACTTCGGAGGCTTCGGGTTCCACGGCCACAGGAACGGCACACCCTCGATCGTCAGCATGTCACCGAGCAGGTGCACGGCGTACCCCACCCCAATGCAGACCGGCAGCCACGCGAACTCCGACGGCGCGAAGAACGCGACCGCGGCCGCCAGCACGAACCCGAACAGCCACGCCTTGAACCACGATCGCGCGAGCTTCAGGACCTTCACGCCGAACGTCGTGCACGCCGCGACGACCACCGCGGATCCGATCTGCACAGGCTGATGCCACCACGCGAACGTCCACGTCACGAAAGACATACCCCACGTGGCGAGGGGGATCAGCGCCACCGCGAGCAGCGAATGCATGCCATGCCGGTGCCCGCCGGTGAGCTTTCCGATCGCGCCAGCCGCGACCTGCCCCGCCACGGGGACGGAATGGGCGATGGTGGCGTTGTGGTGGTCCGCGTCAGGGAGTAGAGCGGCGCCGGCGCACACGACAGCGCCAAGGGCGACCGCGGACGGCGTCAGCGGGTACAGCCCGAGCGCGGGGACAGCCGTCGCGGTGACAGCGACCCAAGCGGTCGCGCCGCTGATCGCGTGGCTCGTTCCCATCATGGTCTCGCCTCTCAGTCGAAGAGCTCGTCGTGGGCGATCTCGCGTCGCGGCTGCGACGCGAACACGTCATCGAGAACGATCGGTGCCGCAACCGGCGGTACCGCGAACACGTCCGTCTCGAGAGGCATGACCTCGACGGCGCTCACGCTCTCCACATGCGCGGCGGGAGCGAGCACGCTGAAGTCCGTGACGGTCGTCCGTGCGATCGCGGCCCGGGCGAGCTCGGCGTAGAGGATGCCGATCTCATCGACCTCGCCCGTCATCGGCGAGGCCCACGTGAGATGGGTCACGTCAGGGTGCTCAGCAACCCACTGCAGGATCGCGTCGATCGCCGGCACACCGACACGCTCCGGACCGGGCGGCAGGTCGTCCAGGTCGACGTCGCCAGGCTCCTCCGCGGACACACCGGGCCCAACGATCGTCACAGCCCGAGCCGGCAGCGGAGGATCGTCCTCAGCGCCCGGCGCTGGCAGCGCGTCGAAGTCGATCCCGAGATCGACTGTGCCGATGTCGATCACCTCATCCACCGCATCCCCGTCATCCGATCCGTCGTCGACGGAGATGCGGCGGCCGTGAACGGGTGCCGCGCCCGCATCAGGGATGAGGTCGGCGGCGCTCACGCGCTCGTCGTCCGCGAGCGGTGCGCGTGCCGCTGCAGCACGCGACACCAGCGACTCGACGTGACCGGGCGCGTCGAACCATGCCTGGAAGACGTTCCCGCGGCTGGACGTGGACTCGAACACACCACGCCCCTTCGGGACCTCATCGCCCAGATCGGGTGTGTCCGTCGGGTTCTTCAGTGCGGACAGGCGTGAACCGTTCGACGCGCGGCCGAGCAGCACGACCGACATGTTGTTCTTCAGGGACCCGCCACCAGGGATCTGGTCGATCGTGTCCTTCTTCAGATCCTGCGCAGCGAGCACGAGAGTCACACCGGTCGATCGCGCCAGACGCACGAATCTGCCTGCGCGCGCGCCGACGTTCCGTCGCGCGTCGATCTGCCGGAGAGCTTCCGCGTGGATTAGCTGCTCCGCTTCGCTCGCCCTCTCCGGCAGCGGCTTCGGGCGGTCCGCGCCGATGATGAGCTCCGTGAACTCGTCGATCAGGACCACGATGTGAGGCGGACGCACCTCTGGGGGCAGCTGCAGGTAGCTGGACACCCCGTACTGGCCGTTCAGCTCACGGCGGCGGTCCACCTCCGCGGAGACCACATCCATGATCGCCGACGCTTCCTCCTCGGTGATCGCGATCGCCTTCGCCCACGGCGCCGACCATCGGAAGTCGGCGGCGAACTTCATCGGGTCGATGATCCAGAGCTCGCAGCCGCGGAGGATCGACCCGATGATGATGTTGTTGAGGTACTGGCTCTTGCCGGACCCGGTCCCGCCGAGCACGAGCAGGTGCGGGTCGATCGTCCAGTCGAACTCGACCGGCGCACCGTCCACGCTCGAGCCGAACGGGATCGCCTTCGACGACTCGATGACTTCCCAGTCCATCGGCGCCGGGAACGGCAGCGGATCCATCTGGCTGACAAGGAGCCGCACTTCGGCCGCCGTATCGCCGTCCCGGTCCATCAGGAAGAGGTTCCCCGTCGCGGTCATCAGCTTCTGCCGTGACTCCCGGATCTGCGCGCGCGATGTGCCCGCGGGAAGCTGGAAGAGAAGCTCGAGCACTTTCGCGTTCTTCGGCAGCTCCCGCGATGACTGCAGTTGCGGCGCGTCCCCGTTCGCCCCGAGGATCTTCGCGGCCGCGAACGCCGCCTCCCAGTCCAGAGCCACTGTCAGCTCACGGTTCCGAGGGCGCTCGAACGTCACGTTCGGGGAGGCAGGGTTTGCGCCGGCCACGATCCGGCAACCTTCAGCGTCAGCGGTGACCCGCAGCCACTCAGCAGCGCCGAGCCCCTGCCGAATCTTCTCCGCAGCGGCCTTCACCGCGAGGAGGGTGACACCGCCGTACAGTCGCACCCGGATGTCCCAGATGTGGCCGGTGCTGGCGGGTGAGGTGAGACAGATCGCGGACAGCACCTCGCCGCGGGGGAGATGAGCACCGTCGAACGCCGCGTTGACCGCGGCCGCGAGCGCCCACTGCGTCGCCTCGGACTGTGCGACACCGCGGCCGGGGCGGATTCGGGCGGGGTTTCGGGGGATCGGGTCCGCCGACCACAGCACACGGAACGCGCCCGAGTGTCGGCCGCCGGCACGGTCGTCGGCGCCTTTCCATGGGGTGACCGCCACGAACGGCACGTTGTTCAGCGTCGACTGAAGCTTCCGCTCCTTCTCCGCCGTCATGTACTGCTCCGGCTCGACAGCTTGCGCGGTCATGAACGGCTGTGACTCGATCACCTGACCGCTCGGGAGCTCGTACTTCCGGTACACGGATGTCTGGATGTACGGCTGTTGCTCGCCCATCTTCAGCACGTCACGCCACCGTTGCGCCCACGCCGCCTCTCGGGCGAGAACGTCGAAGCGTGCCGCGAGGTCCTCGTCGACGAATCGTGCAGCCCCGGAGGTCAGATCGCCGACGTAGACGACACCGGCGGGTGTGTCGCAGATCGCTTCAGCGCCGATGAGGCCCGGCAGCGATCCGGCGATCATGCCCATCAGTGCATCCCCGGCTTCCGCGCTCACCCAGGTCGACGAGTATGCGGCACGCGGGGTGACCGAGTCGGTGTCGTCGCCCGGCTCAGTGTCGGGAGCGTCCGGCTCGAAGATCGGGGTGAAGGTCTGGAGGAGCGGCTGCGGGTGACCGAACGTTTCAGCGGCTCGAGCTGCTGCGGTGCGAAGCGCGATGCGCAGAAGGTCATCGTCCGCTCCGATTGCGCCGAAGTCGACCGTCGCGTCCAACGGCCAGGACACGATCGACGCGCGCAGCGGGTGCCGTGAGCTGAGGATCGGCTGCCCGGACGAGTCGATGTCCGGCTCGGAGATAACAGTCACTCGGGTGCCCGCCCCGACCGTCGGGGTGATCTTCGCCTGCAACGCGATCAGGCCCGCCGCGCCCAACGTGGCCGGCGCCTCGAACGTGTCCACGGTGACGGGGGACGCTGCGCCGGCTGTGAGCGACCGGCGGGCGAGCAGGACCGGTGCGGGATCCTGCTTCAGCAGCACCCACCGGGACGCCCACTGCTCGCGAGCGCGCACGAGCTCACGCCACTCGTCGAGTCCCTCGGGCAGCGAGCGAGCGCGGAGGACCGCCGCTGCAACGATCAGTGCAGCGCCCGCTGCAGTGACAGGCAGAGGACTGATGAGCCAGTCGAACCCGGCGGCGGTCACGGCCACGACGACCGACGTGAACACGACCGCCGCGAGGGCGACAGCCCCGATCAGTGGACTGACCGGGCTGGTCCCACGCGCCGTGCTGGTCGACGCCAACGTCCCCAGGGTGAGCGGAGGCTGCGGGTCCTGAGGCGCGGCGTGCCGACGTCGGACTGCCGTGACCTGGGCGACAACCACATACCCGGCGGCCGCGTTGACCCACGGCAACCAGATGCCGGAGCCGGGAAGCACACCCCACGCGTCCAGTGCGTCGACAGGGAGCGTGAAGGTGACCGCGGCAACACCCAGCGCGATCATGCTCGTGAACGCGGTAGGGAGGAGGAACCATCGCAGGAACGCGGCGGTGACCGACCAGCTGGACGCGCCACCGGCGGTCAGCTGCTGCTGCGATCTCTTCCAGTCGGCGGGGTCGTTGAAGAGCCAGCCGCTTGACGGCACCAGAAGGCTCCAGCGCAGGTCCGCCCAGATGCGATGCCGGGTCACCGCCCTCTCATCGACGGGCGCGCTGGCACCGCGGACGGGAGGTGCTGGCGGGACGCTCATCCACGCCGCGAACGTCAGGCCCGCGGCCAGCACGAACAGCGCCGGCAGACGGAACCATGCCGCCGCCACAGCGCCGACGACCGCGATCACGGTCACGAACGGTGCGAGGTTTCCGGTCGGAGCGGCAGAGCGCACTTGAGCCATCGTCGAGAACCTTCCGTCAGCGAACCAGAGGCCGAAGCGCGGCGACGATCGCAGGGTGAGCGCTCTCCCGCGGAAGCGTCCGCGCCAGCACGCGCGAGAGACGCGGGCCAGGGACCGCGCGTGCGTCCGTCGGCCGATAGAGCGCCGTGAACAGTCGGCCGTGAGACGGCCAGATCGCGAGGATGCTTCGCGCAATCGTCGTCGGAGGCACACGCTGGTTCCGAAGGAGCGCGCCGAGACCGGTTCGCGCTGCGTCAAGGGTTCGCCGGTCGGCGTGCTCCACACGATCGAACCCACGCCAGGTACCGCGCCGGCCCGTCCAGTAGAAGCCGGGCCGCCAGACCTTCGAGTCGATGAGGATGATCGTCGTCCCCGCGATCACGACATGGTCGATGTTCGCGCGGAACCCTCGGATGGGGATGCGGAGATCGTGCAGAACCGTAGGCCCGCCGGGACGTGACGCCAGCTCATCGAGAGCAGCGGCGGTGCGCAGCTCACCGGAACGACCAGCTGCGGAAGCGCCACCACTGGAAGCCCACGCCGGTGCGCCCTCGAGTGAACCGCCCGCCCGGCCGACGCTTCCCCCGGACGCTGCCCGCGTCACCATCCGAGCACCCAAGAGATGATGCCGAACAGGACAGCGACCGCGACGAGGCCGACCGCGATCACGCCGGTCACGCGGGAGGAGAAGCCGGTCACGATGGAGTTCACATCGTCGTTTAGTCGGTCGGTGCGTCGGTCTCGTTCAGGTGCGTTGCTCACACCCACAACCCCTGCGGCACGTCCACCGGGAACCACGGAATCTCAGAAGCGCAACCGTGACGGAGGGAGGATCGCTCCCGCACTGCCACGAGCACGGGAGACATCGTCACGTGCCACACCCGTGCGATGGTCCGCTTCAATCGCGGGGACCGTCGGAAAGCCGGCACGGTGCAGCGGGATGTCATGCAGGACCGGCCGCCGGCGCGCACGGAACTGAGCGGGCGTACCCCGCAGGCCCGCAGCGTTGCGCATGACAGCCAGCCGGTCAGGAAGCGCTGCCGGTGTGGGCACGTCGAGCGCGTTCAGCATGTCGACCGTCTCCCACTCCCCGTGCACACCCGACGGTCGCTCCGCTCGCATCGTCAGGAAGTCGTCGGATGCGAGATGGCGGGCGGGGAACCACTCCCGCCAGTCGACCACGAACATGCGCTCCGCCGTCCGGTTCGACATGACCCCGGGGTTCAACCGGACGGCACGGGACACGGCCTTCCTCACCGTCGAACCCAGGGAGTGGCGGGAGCCGGCGCCCGCGTTCGTCCGGTCAGTGATGACGAACAGCACAACCAGGCCCGACTCCTGCAGCGGACGCCGAGCGAGAGTACGAGCCCACGATTCCGCTTTCCGGGAGAACCCGGTCGCGCCGACGGACGCTGTCGTCTCCACCGCGATCCGAAGCCCGTCCGGGCGGACGACCACCGCATCCGCTGTCTGCTGCGAACGGCCCGGCGGCGCCGGCAGACCACACGCCGTGTACGCGAGCGTGTTCACGTGCGCTTGCCGTTCACCGAGCACCGTCCCGATGTCAACGAACTCCGCCAGACGCAACGCGAGCTCCGCGGTGAGCACGTTGTGACGGTCGTACTGCCCGCCGGTGAGGAACCGTGTCCCACCCGTCACCGAGACCCACTCCGGGTACGTCATCTCCGGCTCGATGAGCGTGTGGAAAGCCGTTGACGCTGACGGTCGGTACAGCGCGCCACGGGACGCCGCCGAGGTTGCAGCGGGAACGGACACATGCCCGGTGTCGATGAGGTCCAGCGCGAACAGGTCACCGATCGTGCGCAGGTGCGACGCGGACGACGGTGACACCCCCGCGAACGCTGCCGCCTGCTCCGCCGTCACCGTCCGCCATGAGGACAGCACCCCCAGCACGTCGAGCTTCTCCTTCCAATCCGAGCGCACCCGGTCGGCGGCGACGGACGGGGAACGGCGAAGGTGCGGGGGCATCCTCACCGCGATCCCCGCGGCCGCCATCCGGTCCGCGTGCTCACGGCTGAGCCACTGAGCGTGAGAGCCGTACTGCCACACACCGTCCCAGTACGGGTCAAGCCGCTCAGACGCGCGGAACGGTTCACCGGCGATCGACGAGGGGAGCGCCCCGAGCGGTGTCACCCCTCCCATGTGCCCGCCTCCCGCTCCGCACGAAAGTCCGGGACATGCACCGTGAACGGCTCCAACCGCTGCTGACCTACGGTCGCGCGGACGATCGCCTCGTACTTGTCGAGGTTCGTGATGTCCGCCGTACCCCAGTCGGTCCCAGCGAGACGGAGGTCGCCGACCAGAAGCTTCACCGTGTCACCGTCGTTCTGCGCGAACAACACAAGCGTGCCGAACCCGAGCACGGTGCGGCGCACCTGCTCCGCCAGCTGATCCGGGTACTGGGTTGCGAAGACCGGCCGCACCCCGTTCGCGCGAGCGTCGTTGCGCATCCACGCGATCACATCCGCGCTGCTCGCCGCGATGTTCTTCACCTCGTCCGAGAAGATCGACACCGCCCGCCCCTGCTCGTACCAGCCGCGGCACGTGCGTTTGATCTCCTCATGGAGCGTGTACAGCATCAGCCCGGACATGTCCGTGCGCAGCTTGTCGTCCGGGAGAGTGCCGTCGGGAGCCGCGCCTGTGTTGATGATGGTCGGGATGTCGTTCGCGAGGATCGACGCCCACGTGATCTTCGACGGACGTGACCACCAGTGCTCCGCGCTCATCAACGCCGCCACCTTCGTCCGCGGCGCCTTCACCAGCGCCGCCCGCTGCGCCGACGTCCGCCCCGCACCGTAGAGCGGCGCCAGCGACGTCGCGACCTGCACGAGCTCCGCGGGCGCACCCGGCTGCGCGGCCGCGTCACCCAACGTGGATGCGAGCTCCACCCCGAGCTCGTCACCCTCATTCGAGAGGAGGATGTTCGCGTAGTAGAACGGTGACCGGTCCGTGGGAACAGGACGGTATGTAACCCGCGACACCATCGCCGGGGTGAGACTGACCGCGGCCGCGAGCACACGCTGCAGAGTGTCCGACGACTCCGGACCGATCGACTCGTCGCCCCACACGTACCGCATCGCCGCGACCACCTGCCGGGACCATTCGATCGGGCGGGAACCCGAGTACGGGAACAGGTCGATCCCGACCGGGTCGGACGGGTCGGACACCTGCACCACCAGTGCCCGGTCGCCGACCTTCGCGGACCATCGCATGTACTCCTGCGTTGACAGCCCATCGCCCTTCGTGTCGAACGCGATCAGGCAGTGCTGACGCGGAGCACCAGGTGTCGCGGACGGCTGCACCCGGTCACGAGATGCCGCACCCCACAGGTGCTCGAGCAGCGCCGACTTCCCGGAGCCCGCCAAGCCGAACACGCCCACCCCGGACCAGAAGTCAGCGACCGACAGGTGCACCCGCTCGCCCTCCGCTTCACCGACCGTCGGCCCGATCTTCTCCAGCAGCGCCGGCGGCGCGGACCGGCTCATCGTTGTCGACTTCCCCGACGACGCGCCCGCATGCGGTGCGACGAACGCGAGAGGAATGTGCGCCCCAACCAGGAACGCCGACCGCGCCATCGGGTAGTCGCCATCGAACGCTGCAGTGACCACGCGGGCACCGTCCGCCCCCACCGTCGTCCGCTCCGTCTTCGGAGGCCGCGGTGGTGTCGCCCGCCGTGGTGCACGGGGGACACGGCCGGACGCGAGCGCCACCCGCGCGTTCCGCCACGCCGACGGCAGGAACCCTCTCGCGGTGAACAGCGCCGCGGCCGCGCACACGATGCCGGCACCGATCGACACGGGATGTGTGAGAGCGCCGTCGAGAACATCCGGTGCGAGCAACGGCCCACCGAACCCGACCGCCACAGCCGCAACGCCGGCGAGCAGCCACCATCGCGCTTCACGGTGCGGGGAGACCACACGGGAGCGCACACTCAAGCCGAACCCGGGAATGGCGGACACCGCCCGCAGAAGAATCTCCCGTGCACGGTCGTTGCTCTTCGCGCCGGCCCAGAACGCCGCGACCGGAGCGCCAGACTTGCGCGAATGATGCGTGCGCATGCCGTGATAGTCCAGCCACCGCGACTGCGCGCGAACCTCCCACCGTTGCCCCGCCTCACGGACACTCACCGCCAACCACTCACCGGGGGTGAGCATGTCGCCGATGATCCGAGAGAGCGCGGAGAAGTCCGCGCCCGACTGTGTGTCCTGCAGGGGAGTGGTGCCGCGACGGAACTGCAGCACCGCGAGACCGGGGACGCTCAGCAGGTCCGGAACCTCATCGACCTCATCGCTGCGACCCGCAATCGCACGCGCGACCGAGAAGGCCACACCGTTCTGGCCGGGAGCGTCGTCGGTGACGAACAGATGCTCCAGCCCACGCTCCGACCGCAACGTCACGAACGTCGCCCCGTTCGCGGCACCAGCGACCGCTGACGCGGCAGCGTTCTCCAGATCCGTTGAGCTCAGCTGCATCGAGCCGGCCTTCGTGAACTGGAACACCCGCACCGTCCGGGGCCCGCCCCGCCTCAGATTCATCACACCCATAAGCCCCTACGGCAACCAGCCGGACGGACAGGCGAAATGCGGGCCGAGAACGCCCCAGCGTGCCGCCGCGAACCGCACGCAAAACGCCAGTGAACGGCCTCTCAGCGCCCGCCCCTCTTCCCCCACCCCTGTGGTGGCACGTTTCCAGGCTTCGCTTCACAGCACGTTGTGTCCGTGCTGTTGCGCTTCGCGTCACGTGCCGGGGTGGCCCTCGCGCGTCGCCGTTGGCGTCGTTGTGCTCGGGCTGCGGGCATCGTCAGCCTGGTTGGCTGTCGTTGCCCTGGGGGAACCCTGCCGGGGGCGTTGTGGCCGCTTATCTGTTATGTGTGCGGCGGGGTGGGTGGTGTGCGCGTTCTGTGGCTGCGTGTTTGCTGCGTGTGAGCGTGATGCGTGTGGGTGGGGTGTTCTTGCGTGTTGGGTTCGGTGGTCGTTGGCGGAGGCTTCGCCTCCGCGTGGTGGCTGGGTGGTGATGGTGATGTCACCTGCGTGTGGTCCGGTTGCTGGGGTTCGTTCACGGGCGGGTGGTGCTGTTGGTGACGGTGGCGTGCGCGCGTGTGGCGGTCCCCCGTCGGGGCGTGCAGGTTCACGGGGTGGCGGTGCTTGCGGGTGCGGTGGTCGGTGCGGGTTACATGACCGGATGGTCCGGTGATGGGCGGGTTCGCGGCGGGTTCCCCGCCGCCGCCTCCGGCGTGACGTCACAGGAAGCGTGCACCAGCGATCGTGACGTCTACATGCTGCCCGCATGCTGTCACCCGACCGTCCACCGTCCGCAGCACCCGGGCACCCACCCGCACCCTCGGGCACACCGACCCGGCCACCAGGAACCAGCCCCACCCTCACACCGCCACCATCACGTGCCGCCCCGCGGCACCACACCAACATCACGCCCACACAACGCCAACACCCCCGCCCGCTAACCGCTCCCACCGCACACCGCCCCCGCAACGCCAACACCAGACGCCGAAGGCGGCCGCCCCGCACAACGCCAACACCCTGCACGCACACCGCACGCAAGCGAGCCCCCGACAGGGGGCGAGCTCTTCTTTACGGGCGGCGGCTACCGCCGGGCCCGGCTCGCGTGCGCTCGCCCGGGGGAGAGCGCGGTACCCAGGTCAATGGGGTCGGCGGGTGAGCGTGCGACCGATATGGTGAACGGTCAGGGGCTGGGCTGAAGGATTCGAGGGTGTCATGTCGTTGACTACGCGCATTGCCGTGGCCTCCTTCGATGACATGCGCCATGGTGTGCGGGTGGACGCTCCGGATGCGGCGTTCGTGCTGGTGTCGTGGTCGCGGGTGGAGCAGTCGTGCGCGGTGATGGGGTTGCTCGACGATGATGGTGCGGAGTTGCCGGTCCGTCGGGACCTTCTCGCGCGGTTGACGTCGTTGCTTGCCCGGCCGGTGTCGACGGACACGTTGCGTCTCGCGTACCCGGACGCGCCGTTGTCGCAGCCGGTGCTGTTGCGGGTTCCGGTGGATGAGCCGGAGTGGGCGCGGGTGGCAGGGAACGTGTTCGAGTACCTGCAGAACGGTCTGCGGGTGTCCTCCGATGATGTGCGTGATGCGCTGTGGGTGACGTTGGCGGCGTCGGAGATCCCGGCGGGGTCTGTGCGCGCGGGCCGGATCACGTTCGTGCCGGAACTTCCTGGCGACAACCTGTTCGTGCCTACCGCGTTCTTCGAGCTGTCCGGTGGTCGCGGCCCGGTGGTGTCGTGGGAGCAGGTGCAGCCGCAGCTTCCGAATGACCTGGTCGTTCGGGCGGTGTCCACGTTCGTGTCGTCGTTGGCGGAGTCCGCTCAGCTTGAAGCGTCGTTGCGGGGTTCGCGGACCGTGCTCACAGATGTGGTCGTGAACATCTGATCATCGGCTGCGGCCGGTGAGGACGATGTCCGCGTTCCGTGCGATCGCTACCGCGAGCTCACGACCGATGGAGGCGGTGAGGTGCAGGTGGATGTCACCGAACGCGATAACGAACGTTCCCGGGTAGGCGCACTGGTCGAGGATGATCCCAGCCAGTTCAAGCGCCCGGTACGGTTCCACGGTGGCGGTGGTGGCGAGGACGGTGATCTGCACGCCGGTGTCGAAGTTCGGGCGGACAACGATGGTGTCCGCCCCGTCGTGCCCGCTCATGCGGCCGGGGTCTGCTGCGTGAGCGTGCCAGCGAGGTAGCCGGCGGCCCACACTCGGGCGACGATGTCGCTGGCGCATGCCCCGTCGGTGATGAGTGTGTCGGCGGCGGCGATGAGCGCGTCGTACGTGTCGACCGTGTTCGTGCTGGCGCTGACGGCGGCGGCGTCGCGGAGTCGGATGCCGAGGTGCCGCGCATCCGCGGTCGCGAGCTCGAGCGTGAGCCGCCGGCTAATGCTGACCGCGATGCTGCCATGGTGCAGCCCGCTGGTGACGGTCGCGTCGATGTCGTCCGCGAGCCGTTGGGCGTGGTCGACGGTGATCCTCACGTCCGCGCCGGCGTCGTGGACGAGGACAGCGACTCGCCCGTCGATGGGGTGGACGGTGATGCTGGTGGTGGGGGAGGTCATGTGCGGGCTTCTTCTCGCGCGTGTCGAACGCGAGCGTGCGCGAGGTTCGCACGTTCGATCGCTTCGGTGACGGGTCGGAGGTGGGCGGTGGCCTGCTCCGCTTGGTCGGCGTAGGGGAGCACCGCGATCCGTTCCGCGATGGTCTGCGCGTATGCGCTCAGGAACTGGCGGTCTTCGGTGAGTCGCAGCAGGAGCAGGTCGAAGTACTGGGGATTCGGTCGGGCGATTCCTGCGGCGATGGCGTCCGCGTGAGCGGACGCTGTTTCGACCTGTTCGATGCGACGTCCGATCGCGTGGTGGAGGTCGAGTGCGTCGAGGAGTGTGTCCATGCTTCCCACATGCGCGGTGCCGTACGGCCGGTCGCCACGGCCGGGCAGCGCGGGCGTGGTGGTTCGGTCACTCACTGCCGGTCGGCGGGTCAGGGAGTGGGGCGCCGGCTGCGCGCAACCGCTGGTAGAACCGTGGCCAGAGGTGCCCGGGAACGTCGACTCGGGACTGCCCGTGAGCGTCGCGCACACCGATCGCCGCGAGCGTCTGCAGTTGGGACGCGGATGGGACGGTGAGTGTCGGTGCGATGTAGCACCCGGCGATCCACCCGTCCGCGGGCTGCGCGGTCGCGACCTCAACGGTGACGTGCCCGTTGACGGTGAGGGCGACGCGCGGGGTGTGGTCGAGGACGCCCGTCGACACGTCTCGGGGTTCGGTGAAGGTGAGGGCGCTCATGCTCCACGTCCGGTCCGTGCTGCGCGCAGTGCACGTCGACGATCGCGTTCATACACCTGGAGGTAGTCGGTGGTGGCGGCGGCTCGTTCGTGCATGTCGTCGCGGAGCGTGCAGAGGCTCTCCGACCAGTCGTCGGCGCTGGTGATGACCGCGAAGATGCCTGCCTGGCCGGGCCGGCTCATCCGGGCGAGGTTCGGGCCTTCTGCGACGAAGTAGGCCACGTCCGCGAGCATCGCGTCCGGGTTGTCACCGCAGAGGACGATGTGCTCCGCTTCGCTCTGGCCGTGCGGGTCGAACGGGTTCGGGTCGCCGGGGTGACCGTCACCCCATTCCTCCCAGGAGTCACCGTCGCGGTAGACGATGAGGTTGGCGGGAACGACCTCGAGGAGCGCCTCCGCGTCCCGGGTTCCGAGGTGCAGCGCGTACGCCGGGGAACGGTCGGGGTTTCCCACTGCGGTGGTGTCGGATGCGGTCGTCATGTCTGTCCCCTTCGGGTTCACGGCGGTGAGTGCCTGTGCCTTCCACATGCGCGGTGCCCGACTCGCCTGCTATCGGCGTGCGTGCGGTGGCGGGTGGGTGGTGGCGACAGGGGGGGGGGGGG
>MDSZ01125085.1_pt1 | contig 26527 bp, 22 predicted proteins | sample 811201 | NCBI WGS metagenome assembly MDSZ01 (sample SAMN05326647, study PRJNA326480) | marine metagenome | isolation source: seawater | place: Indian Ocean: North | collected 2010 | reverse complement strand
TGACTTCGAGGGGCGGTTGACCCAAAGCTTCCCGGTAGTTCGTATGAAAGTGATGTAGGGCGGGCTCATTGCGGCCGAACATAATCTCTTTTAACTGTCCGTTTTCTGCCGCTTTCTGTTGCATCTCACCCATGACATAGTCTTCTTTCTCAATCGTGCTATGAAAAACTTCGAGGTTTGCTTCTAAGCTTATGCCTCGTTGGCTCTGCGCAGCCGGATCATATACTTTGCCAACGTCAAACGACTCCGTGCTCGCTTTATCCTGGTCAATCAAAGCCTGTTGAAAATAGAAGCTAACCTGAGTTACCGAACGACTAGCTCCATCAGCGTGCGGGTATATACGGATTAATGTTGTGCCGCCTTCACTAGTAATTAACTGTATATTCGGGAACAGGTGATACAAAACAAAGGTACCGTGTTCAATCCTCCATTGCTCTTCAGGCATATCCCGCATGAAATCGATCCCATGATTAGCTGTCACGAAACGATGATGACGACCGAACAGTTCAAAATGCAGGTTATTGCCGTGATAAAGCCGGCCGAGGGTGTCTTTATGTAGCTTACCAAAATGATAGGTTTCCCCGAACGTATCGTTAGCGAACTTCCAATTAAGCCGCATATCGATTGTCTTCGACCCGAGAAATTGATGCTGATCCATCACGAAAGACCCAAGCTCGTCATCCAGCTTTTCGCCCAACAGATCTCGGACATCCAGATGACCATCAACCTGAGGATGAACCCACAACATGCCATGACGTTCTACTGCAGGTAACTCGAGTAGCCCATGACATGATTTATCTATAGCGCCAAAGTGATCTTCATTTGGAATCGACAAAAGAGAACCAGTATTTGCGTAACTCCAGTGATGGAAAGGACACATAAACACCGTTTTCTTACCACGTTCCTCAGACGCGACCCTCACGGAGCGGTGCCTACATGCATTTAGAAACGCGTGAAATTTTCCCTTGGCGTCCCTTGTCGCCAGCACAGGTGTTCCGAAGTCATCCATAGTGAAAAAAGAACCCGGCTCGGGCAAATCGCCTGACAGACCAATGAGCTGGGGATGATTTTGAAAGAACTCTTCTTGCTCTTGCCGCGCTTGTTCGGGACAAACATAAGACGCGGTAGGCATCCTGTATTGAACTCCAGCATCGACATTTCGCTCATCATCGAGCTGTGACATCAACTCTTTGAGTATTTCAACCTGCAACACGTGTTCCATCTCAGTACTCCTTCTTTCTTTAGGATTATTTCCCCTCTTCTATGCCCAAATCACCCACTTACAAATCCAATTTTCTCAATTTTGCAACTCCCCTAAATCGCAACCGCGACGCTCAAGAATCGGCCTCAGTTCACGGTAAGCAGCTGGCGTGAGACTAAGCGGAATACGTGGATACAAGTGATGAATAATATGATATTGCATACCCGCTGACACAACATTCCCCAATCTACTTTTGAACGCCCTGGTATCTCGATATCGACCTTGCTTAACTCCTGGTTGGTGCGGTTTCCAAGCCAGATAATAAGTTATATGAAACTCTGCGAGGAACTTCGGCAGCCACCAAAGGAAAAAGGCCTCAATCGCATAGCCGGTCCAAGCCATGCTGAAAATTACGACCAAGTATGCGGACTGCATCACGATAGCGTCAATAATTAAATGTTGCTGGCCAGTTCGCTCTAACGATCGACCGTATGCTGAACTTCTGTTTGATTCTGGCTGACGATTCTGGATCATCTTCCAAATAAATTCCAAGTTAGACCGAGCGTGAATATCAATATCGCAGTCTTTCTCGGGGTCATTAGTATACTTATGATGCTCCATGTGAGTCGCTCTTAGGACCCGATAGGGCTGGACGAGAGGAATAGTCGAGACGTGTCCAACTAATTCGTTAACCCAACGAAGCGGCTTACCTTTGCCCGCGATGATGTTGTGTTGCGCTTCATGCGATGGCAGATAGGAAAGAGTCACGTTCAAAGTCGCTATTGGAAAAGCCAACCATAGCGGCACGATGCCCATAAGTACCAAAGGAAACAGAGAAATAAAAACCGCACAATTGCACAAGCCCCAAGCTACTGCACCCCAGGGCACAAGACCCATGAACTGACCGGCAATTTTCCTCTCGAGCACGTCAAGTTCTTCGAGGGACAGATCATCCCAGTTTTCAATATGGACTATTTCACCCATATCCAGCTCCCTCTGAATTGCGCCATCAATCCAACAACAAACCCAACGATAGCACCAGCCAGAATAGCTGCTGAACCAGCAGGCAGCCAATGCAAGGCGATCACAGACTGCGTTGTCAACGGCCAGATAAAACCAACGCCAAAGGCCATTGGTGAAAGTAACACCTTGAAAACGAGTTCCATCATTATTTCTTCATTGTCTCGTATGGTAACCTTCGAGGACAAATTATACCGAGAAACGCCGTTATCAGCGATCAAATAGATTAGAGTAAGGGGTATTCACACCGATTATTCCTAGCTGCGAAGGCATGACTTAGTCACCACAAAAAATAACTGTGACCATTCTCAGGCAATGGTTAGCCGATTGTTCACCCTTCGCAACTCAAATTGCATGGGAATCTGCACAAGTTCCCGCAACTCACCATCGCCCAACCAATCAGAGACAAACAGCTGTATATCGGGTGGCAAAGCATGAAACCACGCGCGGGCCCTTTGTCCAATCCAGACTGCATGCAGTTGAGCCTTGTGCTCATGATAACCACCTCCATACTTGACGATCTCTGTCGGTAATAAAGGCTGATCATCGGCAGGCGCCAATTTAAAACCTAATTCCGGGTCAAGCACCTCCATCGCCTGATTAAAAGCAAGTGTGTCGAGGATAAATGGCTGACCAAAAGTCGAGCCGACAAATTGAAGGATGGCGAGCGAGGTTGACGGTACTTCATCATCCGGCAAATATTCAACCGAGCGCGAAAAAAATTCTGGCGATTGAACCTCAGGGACCAGCATGTGCTCAACCCAGCGGAATGTCCTTGGCGCGTTATCCTGCATGATTCTAAGCCCTGCAGGATCACGCCCAAGATGGGCGTGCATTGCACCCATCACAGCGTAGTCCGCCGCAGATGGCTGACCGCCTAAGAAGTAGGGATGTTCAACAAGGTGAGCTTCAAACAATCTCAACAATTGACAATATTGCTCGTCTAACGCGCGTCTAGCCTCTGATGTCGCTTCCGGGAGGCCGTAACTTTTCATTCTGTCAGCAATGAGTTCACCGTAACGGCGCAATTCCTCGTCACTTCCCTGAGGCCGAAAGGATCGACCAAAGTCCATCTTTACAAAACTGTCATTTGCTTCGAACAACCAGCGATGCATCCATGCGAGTCTAACCAGACCCTCACTCCCCAGCAGTTCCATGAGATGCACAAAAACTCTCTGTCGCGGAGAGTCTGGAAAGGCCGGTAGTTGAGAAAATCGCGTTTCGAGATAATCGACGATTTCCACACTATCCTGAATAACAGTGCCATCCGGAGCGAGCAGCTGGGGAATCCTATGGCTTCCTGAATATGGTCGGACCTTATTACGGAACATCGGGTCACTGGGCAATCGCTCAACAAAAGGAATCGCTTTCTTACGCAGATAGGAACGGACCTTCGCTGTGTAGTATGAAGCGTAGGAGCCATACAATATGTAAGGATCGCTCATGATTTCACCATTTTTTTAAAATCAGCGGCTTTAACAATTACGATTGTGGTGATCGAAATCGAAAACACCGATGATAAACAGGTCTATTAACAAACTACAAAACAAGACTATTTACGAACAAATCATTGTCTAACGCCACAACGAGTTTTGCCCTTCAAGATCAGTCGAACCCGCTAAAACGAGAAATAAACTCATCATATCGCCCGCCGTTTAAATAACTCTATAACTATACTAACTGACCAAAACTTCAACCAATTGCCGACAAATTAGATCAACTTCCAAACATCCATCAACGCGAAGTGCTTCAGTTTCGTTGGGCGCTTCTAAATTTAAAAATTGATCCAGGACCAAAGATTCAGGAAAAAAATGTTCACGCGAGCGCACTCTTTCTAAAATCACCGATTCCGGCACATCCAAAAATACAAAGCTCACTGGCTCTTGGCTAAGTAATTCTCGGTAACTACGTTTTAACGCGGAACAGCTGATCACAGAACCTTGCGGATTTTCTTTCATAACCTGACATAATGCCAAAAGCCAAGGCAGACGATCACCATCCGTCAACGCGATACCCGCGGACATCTTTTCTAAATTGGCCCTAGGGTGATAATCATCACCATCAAAAAAAGGCAGCTCAAGTCTTCTTGCCAGGTTGGCACCAATGGTTGTTTTTCCACAACCTGCAACTCCCATGGTCACAATGTGTTTTAGAGTCACAACGTCACAGCTCCTAGCCAAATTCAACCGTTGCGTAGGCTGCGACACCTAAAAGCCCTGGCTGTGCGTGCGTGATCAGAATCGTCGGAATGGTTTCCATCAGATACCGGTAACGGCCCTTTTTTTCAAAAGATTGACGAAAACTGCTTCGCATCAGCAAATCCTTATGTTTTGGCAAAATACCTCCACCCAAATAAAGACCATCAAAGGCCCCGATAGATAGCGCAAAGTCGCCAGCGACTTGGCCAAGGATTTCAAACATCATGGCGGTTGCTTGTAACGCCAGCCTGTCGTTATTGACTTGCGAAAATATTTCAGCTGCGGACCACCCACTAACATCCAGTCCATTTATGGTACGAAGCGCACTAAAGATGTTCTCCAAGCCATGCCCAGATAACACGCGCTCGTTGGAGACTCGTTCATATCGCGCTTGGAGCGCATGCAAGACTTTCTCTTGAAGGTCGGTCTGGGGAGCAAAACTAATATGACCAGCTTCAGTGATGACAGGCGCCTGAAAATCATCTCGACTCAGCAAGCCTGCGGCACCAAGACCGGTTCCCGGACCGATCACACCAACCTGATAGTTTTCTCTTTCCAGCGACCTCGATGGTACCGCACCAACTTGCTCAAGATCCGCCTGGCTGAGATGGGGGAGACTATAGGCCAAGCATTCGAAATCGTTTATCAATTTGACCGGGGTTATGCCAAGGTTCATAGCCAATTTTTCTTCAGCGACCAGCCAGGGGTTATTCGGAAAGTTTACCTCTCCCTTAATTACAGGGCCCGCAACCGCAAGGCAGATACCGTCGACCGCCGGCCTATCCACAAGATTCAGGTAAGCAGCAATTGATGATTCACAACTTTCGTATTCTTCGCATAACAAAACTCGCTCCTCTTGGTAATTACCAGATAAGGGCGAAAGCAAAGCATAGCGTGCGTTAGTTGCACCGACATCTCCGATCAGAATTTCGTTCTCAACCATTTAGGCGTGCCATGATTTCACTTGATTCCCGGTGAATCCAATCGAAATCACGCTGTTTGATTTTTTTTCGCGGGACAAACCAAGAGCCTCCCACGCATACCACGCTGGGTAAGTCCAGGTAATGAGAAACTAAATCAGAATTTATGCCGCCTGTAGGGAAAAACCGCACTTCTGGTAACGGTGCTGAAAAAGCCTTGAGCATCGCAACACCACCTGAAAGCTCGGCCGGGAAAAACTTTACAAAATCATAGCCCTGTTCATACAACTGCATTATCTCCGCGGCCGTTGCAGCACCTGGGATCAGCGATGCTTCCAACTGCTTCGCCTCTGTAATAATTGATTCACTAAATCCAGGACTTACACAGAACTTCGCACCGGCTTCCAGAGCTTGTTCAAGCTGCCGAGGGCTACGGATACTACCTGCGCCAAGAGATACGTCTGGTATTGTTTTGGCGACGGCCTCAATCGCCTTCAGCGCTGCAGGAGTGCGCAGCGTAATTTCAATAACTTTAAAGCCCGCATACATCAAAGTCTCTGCAAGCTTTACTGCATCGTCCGCATCATCGATGACAAGTATTGGTACAACTGCCGTTTCTGCGAATAATTCACTAGTCATACAAGTACGAGCATTGACTTTTTCTTAGACGATATTGCCATAGTGCAGAACTAATAACGTAATTGGTGTCGCGTTAATTTTTTTGTTACTGGTGCCTAAAGATTAACAATGCTCGCACCCTTTTCCGCGCTGAGCACCGAGGACCTGAGACCTGCGAACAGTTCCCTGCCCATTCCTATCTCGTCTGTCGCTACCTTCAGCGGTGATCTATTCGCCAAGTCCGCTCCAACCTCCAACTTATTGTTGTTGCTATCGATTGTAATCATGTCACCGTTCTGAATTCGGTCAATCAAACCATCTGCAGTCGCTTCCGGTGTTACCTGTATTGCAGCTAGAATTTTGCCGGAAGCACCAGACATGCGGCCATCTGTCAATAACGCTACTTTGAGGCCCTTATTCTGCATGAGACCTAGATAAGGTGAAAGTTTGTGTAATTCAGGCATACCATTAGCCCTCGGACCCTGACGCTTGACCACGGCAACCATATCCTCGTTTAATTCGTCCGATTCGAAGGCCTTGGCAAATTCGTCCTGGCTACTAAATATCTTTGCAGGCGCGGATATAGATCGGTGCTCCTCTGCCAGAGCCGAAACCTTTACAATGGCGCGACCGATATTACCTTCCACTACACTAATGCCACCCTCAGAACTAAAAGGCTCAACCACACTCCGCAATATGCTGTGATCAACAGATACCGGTGGCTCATCAGACCATTGCAGTTCACCTTCTCTAACAACGAAACTCTTTGCATAATGACTCAAGCCGCGCCCCACAATCGTCTCAACATCCTCATGTAGCAGCCCAGCCGAAAGCAATTCGGAAACTATGACGGCAAGACCGCCAGCTGCCTCGAACTGATTGATATCCCCATGCCCATTCGGATAGACACTAGCCAAGAGAGGCACGACTCTAGATAAATCCGAGAAATCGGTCCAATCGATACTTATTCCCGCCGCTGCCGCTATAGCTACAAGATGAATGGTGTGGTTAGTTGACCCTCCGGTGGCCATCAAACCCACTATCGCATTAACTATAGCTGCTTCATCAACGATCCTACCGATCGGTCTATAACTGTCGCCATCACACGTTATCGCAAGCACTTCTTTCACTGCTCGATCAGTGAAGAGGTCGCGGACGGGATCATCGGGGTTAACAAAACTACTCCCAGGCAACTGCAGTCCCATGATTTCCATCAGCATCTGATTACTATTTGCCGTGCCATAAAAAGTGCATGTGCCTGCACTATGGTAGGAAGCCGATTCAGCCGCAATAAGCTCTGATTTACCTACTTCACCCGCCGCATAGGCTTCCCGAACAGCAGACTTTTCGCTGTTCGGCAAGCCTGATCGCATGGGACCCGCAGGCACGAAGACCGCTGGCAGATGCCCAAATGACAATGCACCAATCATCAGTCCTGGTACGATCTTGTCACAGATCCCAAGATAGAGCGCCCCATCAAACATGTTGTGTGAAAGCGCAATAGCCGTGCTCATTGCAATTACGTCTCGACTAAAGAGGGACAATTCCATGCCATCTTGACCTTGCGTGACACCGTCACACATTGCGGGCACTCCACCTGCCACCTGCGCAACAGCGCCAAGCTGAGCAGCGACCCGGCGAATCTTTTCGGGATAGCCTTCATAGGGTTGGTGAGCACTAAGCATATCGTTATACGCAGTGACAATCGCCAAATTAGGCACCAGATCTTCTGTCAGACGATTTTTCTCAATCTGCGAGCAGGCAGCCATACCATGGGCGAGGTTGCTACAAGATAATGACCCTCTCATCGGCCCGGCCTGTGCCTGCCGGTCGAGACGTCCCAAATAGGCCGATCTTGAAAGTCGGCTTCTCTTAATAATACGTTTTGTGACCTCTTCAACGATCAGGTTCATCTAGCAAACCCCTTTTCTTTTATCTTCAACTGTGAAAACTGTCATTGATAATGACTCTTACCCCTACTTCGATAAAATTGACTGCGCGACCTATACAGAGACGACAGTTCCCCGCTATACCGCTTCTGGCCATCTACGGAGAGCCCTACTTGGGCTGCCAGGGTGAAGCTACCTCTCGGTCTACAAAAATTACTAGGATAGTACTCTCACTCCGCAATGAATAACTCAGTAGCTGACCCCCATACCCGCTCTTACGTCATTGTTCACTCCGTAGGGTGGGATCGGATAACGCAAGCCATTCTTGGATAATGCCTTCAATCCGGCGATAACCTTTGGAAGATAATCAGGCGGAATCGCCATCAACAATTCGTCATCCTGAACACCACCATAGCGGCGTTCCGCGAAACAAGGTATCGATAGGCTGGGTTCCTTAGTCTTTAAGGCCCTACCCCAAGAATCTGAGCACGATGACTCTCCTACGCAACCCCAATTCAGTTTCTCGAAGCCCGTCCACTGCAGACCGTTAATAAATAAAATCATTTGAGCCGGTGTCGCATAAATCAAGCAGATATCTGGCGGCCTTAGTCTATTAGAGGCAAGCGGACTGACCGCCATGGCTTCATATTCCCCATAATCAAGCACTTCCATTGCGGCCTGATGAGCAGCTGCTTCTTCTTGGTTAGAGTACCAGACACCCGCCATCCGATCGCCTGACAGCCAATTCTCATCTCGTGGATGCAAACCTATCACGGTCCCGCACTGCGCGCCGACCAGATCATCCATGGTAACGCCTACAGTCCATCCATTTCTCGCAGCCTGACCAACAATCTGGTCTGTTGTATGAATGTCTTTTGGTCGACGAATACGAGGCACCGCTTCCATTTCAGCCTTAGTTTGAAACATTTTCATACCAATCGGTGTCGTCCGCAGACGCAGTAGCTCGTTCAACTGGTCGACGACCAATGAACCATCAAAGTCGAGATCAGAAGCAATAACAGACTCAACCATTTCAATACCCTCAGTGAATGACTGTCGACAAAGGTAACATACCTCAAGCAAGAGATTAGTAGTTGTGAAGATGCCAGTACCCTCAGATAATGCCGAGCGGAAGATTAGGAGTGATCAAAATGACATTGACAATTCTGGATGGCAGCATAGGACAGGAGCTGGTGAAGAGATCGTCTGAGGCACCTACAGGTTTGTGGTCGACTGAGGTTTTGTTGAAACAACCTGAACTGATTCTTGCTGTACACGCCGATTACTTCGCTGCCGGAGCCGATGTCGCGACCAGCAACTCTTATGCTGTCCACCGCGATCGAATGGCAAGATTCGGCATAGACGAGCAATTCGAACCTCTATTAATGGCTGCCATTGAACTAGCCACCGCCGCACGTGATGCTCATGGTTCGGGCCTAGTGGCAGGCTCAGTAGGGCCAGCTGGTTGGTCTTACAGGCCAAGCCAGGCGCCTCCTGAAGAACAAGGTGCAGAAATTTACGCCGAGGTAGCAAAAATTCTTTCCACCCACGCTGATGTTCTTTTGTTCGAAACAATGTCATCTGTTCTTGAAGCTAAATCGGCTTTAATGGGATCGCGATCAGTTTCCAAACCCGTTTGGTTAGCCGTCTCCGTGGACGACACCGATGGCTCAAAACTCCGATCCGGCGAAGACCTCCTCGATATTCTTGCTCTGGCCATAGAATTCCAACCCGAAGCACTATTAATCAATTGTTCTGTTCCTGAGGCCGTAAACCAGTCCATGGCAATTCTAGATGATAAGAATTTACATCCGATGCGATTGGGAGCCTATGCCAATGGCTTCAAAAAAATTACCGAGGAATTTGTTACGGGTGATGATGCCGTCGTTGACTCGTTAGAGGCGAGAGAGGACCTTGATCCGGAGACTTATGCTAGCTTCTGTGAAACATGGATTTCTGCAGGTGCTGATATTGTGGGCGGCTGCTGTGAGGTGGGACCTGCTCACATACAGAGTTTAGTCGAAAGGTTCAAGCCAAACTAAGTAACCCTGCGCTCACCCGATCGAAGCTGCAAGTGATTCAAACCAGCCAACTACCCACCTCCCTGCCGGGTAAGCTCAGTGATCCTTCTCGCAAATGCAGGATAAGCCTCGATCAGTTCAGACCTGATGCCGGGCACATAATCGGCATATTCGAAGGCGGGCGCCAAGCTGTTGCCTCCAAAGGTATATGCACTCCCGCCCGTTCCCACTGGACTCGCTCCCATCCAAGTACCGGCAGGCACCAATAGCTGGGGCGAATGACCTTGAGTCACGTCATTCCCAAGCCTCTTTATTTCCCCAGAACCATCGGGATACAAAAGCAATAACTCCATTGGCGAGCCGCCATAGAAATGCCACATCTCATCAGTTAGCAAACTGTGCATGGCAGAGAAATCTTCGCGCGTGAACACTGCTAATATTGCACTGTAGAGAAACCTATCCCCCCCATAGCGCGACACCGCCGGTCCCTCAACGACTTCTGTGCTTTTAAAAGTCGGGACAAACCAAGGTCCCTCGTGGGGGATCTTGATCATCTCAAAGTGATCGATGATCGACTGGGCGGCTGCTGGAATACCTTTCATGGTCTAGAACGCCTGTCTTTCAATCCGTCGCTATAAACTCCTGCATACTTTGCAAAGCCTTGGATTCAATTTGCCGAATACGCTCGAGTGATACACCATATTTTTCAGCTAGCGATTTCAGGCTAAGCTTGTCTTCACCAAGCCAGCGCGCAGAAACGATGTCTCGAGAACGATCATCCAGGGCGGCAAGTGCTGCTTTTAGACCAGCGTACTGAAACTCCTGGTACTCTTCTCTTTCTACAAGATCACTGGGCCCTGCTTCTTCCTCGTAGGTCAGATACGATGAAGGTCCTGACGAGTAATCGTCATCGTCGATTGCTAGCGATTCATAACTCTCATCGGTGCTAGCTAGTCTACCCTCCATTTCAAGAACTTCTTGAGGCTTCACACCCAGGTCCGCTGCGACCAGCTTTATTTCTTCCGAATTGAACCAACCTAGCCTTTGTTTCGATTTACGTAGGTTAAAGAAAAGTTTTCGCTGAGCTTTAGTTGTGGCCACTTTGACTATTTTCCAATTCTTAAGAATATAGTCATGAATTTCTGCCTTGATCCAATGCACAGCAAAAGAAACCAGCCGAACTCCATGCTGCAGATCAAACTTCTTAACCGATTTCATTAAACCTACGTTCCCTTGCTGAATAAGGTCTTCCACCGGAAGCCCATATCCGCTGTAGCCTTTAGCAATGTAGACCACATAGCGCAGATGCGATAAAACCAGACGCCGAGCCGCTTCCAAGTCATCTTGCTCTTGAAACTGCCGGAATAACTCCTCTTCCTCATGCCTTTCAAGGATTCGAATCTGTTGGATTGAATCCAAATAACTCTGCAATGATCCAGTCGCAATAACGGGAATAGATGAGGTTTGAGCCAACGAAGTCATAATTATCTCTGTTTGATAAATTCTTTAGGTAACAGTACTTTAGAGTACAAATTTCTACTTACGTTCACTTAAATAAGGTCATTTTCCGGCAATTCAAGAGCTTTTTAACCTAAAATAGCCATATGACAGCTAATCAGACCAATGCTAAAGAATTTAATCCTAACTCTCTCGATCTGACACTAGTCGCCCAATATCAACGCACAATTGATGCGCCCAGCGAACGCGTCTGGGAAAACGTTCTCGATTGGGAACACTTGCCATGGCTGCACAAAACATCGTTCGACTTTGTCGAACTCGATGCTGCTGGCGATTGGGGTTGGCGGACTTGGTCTGCACCAGAACATAACGCCCATGTCGAGTTGATCCAAGTAGATCACGAAAGTTATGTCGCTCGATCCTATAATGCGAACAACCAAATTTCCGAAATCTGGACCCGCGTAACACCAGGTGACGACACCACCCACATAGCCGTTGATTTCTATTTTCCCGATGTTGACGAAGAACGAAGCAACTCTCTGAGAGAAGCTATTTTATCGCTTTACATCCAGCTTTGGGATGAAGACGAAGCGATGATGATTGCACGCCACCACCGGCTTACTGAAAAACGAAATCAAAACACAGATATAACGATAGGAGATGCCGCGGTCATCAACGCAAAGCTCTGCGCAGGTGAGAGCGTCATCTTTCAAGTCGCAGGGCAAGAATACAAACTAGCATACGTCAACGGGATGCTAGAGGCCCAAGCCACTGTTTGTCCGCATCTTTCTGGCCCGCTTGAACGATCTCCAACCAACAGTAATCGACTCTTCTGCCCGTGGCATGGTTACCAGTTCGACAGCCAGACTGGTCAGTGTGTCTTCCCTGCGTCGGCTAACTGCCGACTAAAACCAGCTCCTAAAATAACCACATCGAATGGAAAGGTCTTAGCCCTATCAGTCGTGTAGAAGGTAAATTTCTATTGAGCGCCGAATTGTTCCGAGAAAAAATAATTGAACCCAAACGCCTTTAATCACGACCTGAGACGGTATATTCAGCCAATCAAGTTAAAAAGAGAAAATCGAAGAAAAAGAATCAAGGTCATATCCGAGCGAACGAGCTTCTCCCTCCCAATCAGTTAATCCGCGGCAGGCACAATCGTGAGAAAAACCTTCTAAACGCTCTTCGATCTGGGACTTCGTCAAACCCGGTAAGTCAGGCGACCAATGATCGCCATTGAGAGCACTATAATAACCCATACCCAAACGAGCAGCTATTTCGCACATGGCCTTTGTTCGTATGCTGGGTTTATGGCTCGGTTGATTAGGTAAAAGTTTAAATTCGTCAAGCGGTTGCCATTCTTCTTCGACCAAACAGACCTCTCTTAGAAGAAAGCCCCGATAACGAGGCTTTCTTCTTTTCATCAAATAGGAGGAAATCTAATTTCCTCCGAACCTAACTGTAAGATCGAGCCCGTAGAATCTCGGATAGAGCGTTGAAGCCGTTCTGAGCCAGTCTGAGGAAGCGGTTCGGCTTCCAATACCTCGTGTGTGTACTTCATCAAGCACATTATCAACAAAAGCACGTATGACATACTTATCGTTGATATCTCTCCAGGTTAGCGACATGTCTAGCCTATCTCTTTCGGGAACCTCGTCATAGCGCCTGACGATTCCTTCGGATTGGTATTCACCGGTGTAGGACCAAGTCGCACCGGCAGCAAGCGTTCCCTGTGAAAATCTCCACTCATAACTTCCCCAAAGAGTGTACTTCCATTCAGGTATGCGTTTTAGATCGTTACCATTTAAATTGCGCGCCAGGAAGTCATCCCGACCGCCCGGGAAAGTCTGATTAAAAACTTCAACCGGGAAGAATGGATTGTCATCTTCTAAGACGAGAAGATCAGAAGTGTACTCAGTCTTGGTATAGCTAAGGTTACCGCCTAACGTCAGAGACTCAGTTGGCAGCCACATAAATTCGACCTCGACACCCATGTTTTCGGCTTCTTCCGCGTTCCTGACTTGGTCTTGGCTAGTGCCTGCGGCTTGGTTGAAAATTTCCACTCGATCCTGGTAGTCATCGTACGTATACATATAAGCAGAGGTATTTAACTGCAGTCTGCCTTCTAACAGCGTCGCCTTGTAACCTAATTCGTAGGCTATGACCTCTTCCTGTTCATAAGTTAGAGGGACAATTCCCGTAAGCCCCCCCGGTTGCGTGCCTCTTGAATCTCCAATTCCAAGTGAATAGCCACCTGACCGATATCCTGTCGTGATCGATGCATAAACAAGTGTGTCATCGTTTGGAGTCCAATCTAAATTTATGCGAAACGATACATCTCCCCAATCATCCTCACCTTCGGCCGCATCAGAAAAGGAGAAAGGGATACCCTGCAAACGCAAGGGAGTCACGCAATTTGGATCCACTAAATCGCAAGTCGGCGTGATAGGTGATTGGGTTGGATCGAATAACGAAAACGGGTTGAATCCAGCACTGCCCATAAAAATGTTAGTTACTGCTAGCGGGGTCAATCCAAGACCAGTGCAGCTAGTGCCAAATACACCGTCGCAAGCTCCGAGGATAAAAGGTCCTAAAACACCGGGGTCCAATTCAAAATATCCGGTTCTCTCTTCAAACGCAGATTTTTCGTCGTCAGCCCAACGTACACCAAGAGTCAGAGCCCACTGCTCGTTAAAAGTATAAGTACCCTGCGTGTAGACCGCGTAGGCATCTGTTTCCACAGTATTCCAATACTCATAGAATGCACCGGTGGGATCGCCTTCCCAGATACCCACAACCTGAGTTCCTACCGGAGCGGCACCTCTGCGCACATGGCTGGGACCACCTACAAAAGGCGTAAATCCTGCCATACCACCATAGATCACCGGATTCAGATAGCGGCTCTGACTCGCTAGATCACGAAAAGCATAATTTTGAAGCCGATCAGAATTAAAATAATAAAGACCACTGGTCATCTGAAGTTTGTCGCCAATACTCCACAATAATTGTAATTCGTGCGAATGGGTCTCTACGGCTTCGAGTACTGTTTGTCGCGGCTGAGAGAATTCACCATTTGTATAATCGAGGTCTATATCAAAGGTATAATCAAACTCCGACCAACCCATCAAGTACTTTAAAGACATCGTGTCGCTGATGTCCCAGGTTAAATCAAATTGCACACCATTCTGATCGAAGGTTTCATTATTATCCCCGTTGTTGGCTACATCTGCATTTAAGTCATCGAGATCAGAATCGTTTAGTAGTCCTGTCAAACCAAAACCAGAATTAGGCGTGTGCGCGTTTGCGACATCAACCCCAGGACGGTGAAATGCACCGAAAAGAGTAGATCCGTTTGGGTGAGTAAAAGGAATAGCGCCCGGTGTCGCAGCATCCACAGATCGCAAACCTCTTGCATAATTGCTCACACTTCGGCTGTCACGAAACCCTCCAGGACCATCATCGACCGCCGAACCCATACCCACTACTCGATCAGACGAACGATCATTCCAACGAATATTTACTTCGACTGTCTCAGAGGGATTCCACTTTAGCGCGAGTGAGAAATTTTGGTCATCGATGCTATCTACATCTTCCGAACCATTCATTCCATCTTGGGAGCCATCGCGATCGCGTTTCACACCGACAATTCTCACAGCAAGGGCATCTTTAATAAGAGGGCCGGAAACGACCCCATAGAATTCGCTAGTATCAAGATTACCCGCCAGCGCACGGAATTCTGCTTCAAATTCGTTCGTCGGCTGATTTGTGATGTAGTTGAGCGCACCGCCGATTGAGTTCCTTCCATATAAAGTACCCTGAGGTCCTCGAAGAGCTTCAATTCGAGCTACGTCGTAAAGGCCATTTTCAGAGGCCGCAATCCCAAAGTCCTCCGAGTAAATACCGTTGTAGTATGTTGCTACGCCGGGGTCTCCCCCTAGAGCTCTGAAATTACGACCCACCCCTCTAATACGTATATCGAAGGAGTCACGGGTCGTCGAGGGCAAGTAATTAACTAACTCGTCAGCCCCTTGAATCCCAAAATCTTCGATCATGTCTTCACCAAAAGCTGTAATTGAAATCGATGTATCTGACACTGTCGATTCACGCTTTTCCGCTGTGACCACAATTTCTTCAATACGACGTTCTTCCGCTATCGACAGATTCATCAAAAGTGAACCTGCGATTACGGGCCCTATAAGATTTCGTAACCTCATAAAATGATTTCCTCCCCTATAACAACGCTCACCAATTTTTCCGTCGAACTGGACTTGAATGTTCTTACTTTTTTTGGTTCTCCGGTTTGCAGTAAGACAGGTTGTTAGCAGTTTTCTTTTTTTATTGTGCGTTTTTTTATTCTACTTATGCAGCCAGATAGGCAAACGGCCAGCACGAGTCAAGCATTGCTAAAAATTACTACGAAAACAACTCCAATTTATTAGTTAAAGGCCCTTTTACCCAGCAAATTCACCGAAAAATGCTGAAGCGAGGCGCATTAGGGAGGCAAAGGTAGATTTCGTGCAATTGGATTGCGATGAGAGGAAAATGCCTTTCAAAGATGCCGGGAATAATCGAGTTTAATTTCATTGAAAGTCGCCGATATAAACTGGTCCGCATGGCAGCCTCAGGAAGTTGCCACACTGATGTTCGTTATCAAAAACGGACGAGTTTTGCTGATCCGAAAAAAGCGCGGTCTTGGTGCCGGAAAGATAAATGGTCCAGGAGGCCGGCTAGAACCGGACGAAACTCCTAAGGAATGTGCAATTAGAGAGACAAATGAGGAACTGATTATCAATCCGTTAAACGTTCGATCTGCCGGAGAACTATTTTTCCATGCGGAAGACATGCCACGTATACACGGGTACATTTTTGTCGCAACGGATTACGAAGGGACACCAAGCGAAACCGATGAGGCAATACCTATCTGGTTCAATCTGAGCACCATTCCTTTCGAAGAGATGTGGGAAGACGACCGATATTGGCTCCCAGAAGTGCTTAATGGACAGTCTGTTCGCGGTTATTTCACCTTCGTTAATGAGCAATTACTCGATCATGAGGTAACATTTTTCTGAGATTCATGGTTCAATCAAAGTACTAGATTCACCTTATACAGTCTGATGTACGAGATCCCAAAGATCAGTGTCCCGGTCGTTATTCTAATGATTGATGACAAATCCATAGCAGGACAAGTCTTTCTGAGCGAGAATCAGGTTTCTGCTTCAGGCAATCCTCTGATTGAAGACTTTCTGAATGATGGTATGAAACTGTTTTTCCCATTTCAATCAGATACAGGCGAACATCGTCTTATCAATAAGAGGCAAGTCGCCTTTATAAAGACCGAGGTCAACAGTCGTGAAGTGCGGGAATTGACGCCACTTCGGCCACGCAGCCTCGTTGCTCACTTCAGCAATGATAGAGCAGTGAAAGGCACGGTTTACCCAACAATTGCCGAAGAGTCTCGAGTATCGGATCTTATAAATCACAACGAGGACTTTATTGCGGTTTATCAGGATGGGCGCAAAACTATCCTTAATCGAGAACATATCATTTACATCAACACAAACTGAGTTAAAACTATGTCAACCTTGGAGATCAAACAATTTGAGTGCTTGTCCGATAATTACGGGTATCTTATTCACGACCCAGATGCTGAGGTAACAGCTGCTATTGATACACCAGAGGTCGGCGCAATCAACGCGGCATTAGCAAAGAAGGGTTGGACCCTAACTCACATTTTCAATACTCATCATCACTTTGACCACGCTGGAGGTAACGAGGAGCTAAAAAAACAATGGCATTGCAAAATTATAGGCTCCCGCGATGATGAAAAAAGAATCCCCGGTATCGATGATTTAATCGGTGATGGGGAAACCTTTTTATTCGGCAACCACGAGGTCCATGTCTTCGATGTATCTGGTCATACGCTCGGCCATATAGCTTTTTATTTTCCCGATGCGGGCAAAATCTTCTGCGGCGACGCGCTTTTTGCGCTTGGCTGCGGTCGACTCTTCGAAGGTACGCCGAAGCAAATGTGGGACAGTTTACAGAAGCTAATCGCCTTACCCGATAGCACCGGGGTCTACTGCGCACATGAATACACACAAGCTAACGCTGCTTTTGCTCTCTCCGTCGAACCTCAGAATCGAGAGCTACAATCACGATCTAAAGAAATCGACGCATTGAGAGCAGCTAACCAACCCACTGTGCCTTCTACAATCGGCCTGGAGAAAGCAACCAATCCTTTTTTGCGACCCTCGAGCCCAGATCTACAGGCAAACCTTGGTATGACAGGCGCAGACCTCGTCGAGATATTTACGGAAACCCGTCGCAGGAAGGACAGTTTCTAGGAATATTTAGGCTTTAAACTAAAGCCCTCTCGTTCATAGCGAACTTTGAGAAGCGTTCACATAATTTGATCACAAACTTTGAGGTACTGCGAGTGCTGAGGCAGGACTGATGTGCCAGTCCTGCCTCAGCTTTTAATGAAAAATCTCCCGCCAGAAGTTGTTTATTGATTGTGTGGCCCGTCGATCCGCCACTGGATTAAATACCGCGCCGAAACCTGGATCATTTGCATCAGGATTTGTGAAGGCATGCATGGTCCCACCATAGGCATGCATCTGCCAATCGGCACCAGCTGCTGTCATCTCATTCTCGAAGTCGAGTACCTGTTCTGGTGGAACCATCGGATCATCCTGACCGTGCAGGCAAAGCACTTGAGCAGTAATATCATTGTTTGGAATGTCGCCAGGGGTGAATATGCCGTGAATGGAGATAACACCACCGATATCAGCACCGTCTCTCGCTAATTCCAGCACACACATCCCCCCAAAACAGTATCCCATAGCTCCAACTCTCTCGCTGTCCACGCAATCAAGTTCTCTCAAGGTATCCAAAGCAGAACGCATTCGCGCCCTAAGGCTGGCGCGGTTCCCCGCTAGCGGCCCCATAAGAGCAGAATTACCTTCAACGTCGCCATCGGCACCAAAAATACCTTTCCCGTACATATCTAATGCAAATCCGACATAGCCGAGCGCGGCCATCTCGTCAGCCTTGCTCGTCGCGAAGTCTCGTCGCCCCGTCCAATCATGGGCGACCAGCACTCCAGGTCTTGGACCAGAAATAGTGTCATCCCAAGTAACATATGCCTCGAGCTGGGTCTCCCCATCTAAATATTCAATCAATTCCGTGTGCATGTATGTTCATTCTCCCTATATCCCTGCAAGTTCGCGCATGGCAATATCTGTCGTAAAGAAGACCCGACCATGCATATTCGTGTAGAAACTGGTTTCTTTTAACTTATCCATCACCGGTCCCTTCACTTCTGCCAGATGCAGAGTAACACCGGCTTCATTAAGATTTTCCGATAGCTCCTCCAACATCTCAAGACCACTAGTGTCAATAAAATTAGTTGCTGTACAGATAAGCAGAATGTGTTCGACTTCCTGTCTCTTCGCAAGTTCGTTCAATACATAGGTTTCAATAAATCGAGTATTAACAAAATAGAAACTCTCGTCGACGCGAATCGGCAAGACTTTCTTGGAAGTGCTGGCCTCGTATCGATCAACGTTGCGAAAATGCTCCGATTCCCCAATTCGGCCGACTACGGCAATGTTCGGTTTTGAGCTATTGCGAATCAGCAAAAGAAAGGAAATCAATACCCCTGTTAGAACACCCACTTCTACCCCAAAACAAAGAACAGACAAAAATGTAAAACTGAAAGTAATGGCATCTGTTGTATTGAAAGCGAATATTTTTTTCACTGCTGCAACATCAACGAGTTGCCAAGCAGATATAACAATTATCGCAGCCAGGATTGCCTTTGGTAATCCTGCGAAAAAGGGTGCTAGCAAAAGTATTGTAAAAACCAGAAGCAGCGCCGTGACTATTGAGGCGAAAGGAGATACAGCACCGACAGAAAAGTTTACAGCAGATCGCGCGAAACTACCTGCGACGGGAAAGGCGCCGACGAGTGAAGATCCAACATTTGAGGCGCCTAAGGCTAACAATTCCTGGTTCGCATCAATTTTACCGCGAGATTTGCTCGCCATTGCCGTGCCAATGCTGGTGCTTTCCATAAAAACGACTAGAGCGATCAGAAAAGCTGAAGGCCCCAATGTTTTGAGCGTAGCCCAGCTTATCCAAAGTAAGCTGATGTCTGGGAGATTTGAAGGGATCTCGCCTACGACTGACACAGTGCTCTCTAGCTCAAAAATATGCGTAACTAAAATACCCGAAATGACCAAGTACAACGGAGCGCTTTTGACCAGACCTTCGATCAATGATTCCGCCAACCCCAGGCGTTTAAGCAACCAGCCAAGTTTCCCCCTACAAAAGACCAGTAAAGTTAAAGCTCCAATAGAGATTACCAGTGCCATAGAGTTGGTTTCGCCCAAACTAACCCAAAGATGGTGCCCTAAACCCGCGAGGCTCTTGTCCCCGGATGCAGGCAATCCAAGCAGAATATTGATCTGGTTGCCTATAATTAGAACAGCCGCTGCCGATATAAAACCGGTCACGACAGCATGGCTGAGGAACGATACGACTGACCCGAAGTTAATGATGCGGAGAGCTATAAGTAGCATACCGGTAATAAGACTCAGCTGAACCACAACCGTTATATAGGCATCACTGCCCGATTCCGCGTGCAGGGTAGCAACCTCCAAAGTCATCATTGCAATAATAGCCGTTGGGCCTACGGCAAGTGCTCTTGACGATCCAAGAAATGCGTAAAGTACAAGGGCAAAAAGTGCACCGTAAAGGCCGGCTTGAGGAGGCATTCCCGCTAGGAAGGAGTACGCAATAACCTGGGGTACCGTTACAAAAAGGACAACAGTGCCCGCGATAAGGTCCGCCCTGAAATCCTGAACACCATAACCCTGGCTCCAGTGCAGTATGGGTAGATATTTTGCCAAGTGCTGTGTGAAATTAATCAAGCTTTAAGCTTCTCCCTCTTGATCGGGCAGAGCATCAACGATTTGTACCGCTATTTTGAGGCAAGCTAGCCCGCTAGGATGATAGCCATCGTCTGCCAAATATCCATGACTCGAAATATTTTTCAGATCCAATACCAAGACTTGTGGCATCAAATCGCCAACCTGACGCAAAGATTTTTGCAGCAGCGCGGCGCGAATTCCGAGCATCTGTCTAAGCGGCTGAGGCAAGGCCGTAAATTCCTCCATTGGCGGAACGCCCAAGAGAACAAGCAAGCCCCGCCCATGCAGAGTCGTTATTAATTCAACGACCTGCATCTGCCAGCGGACCAGAGAGGTTAATCCCGTAACATCATTGACACCGATTGATATAAGGTAAATATCAGCGGATGGAAGCGATTCCGCTTTAACCCTAGCCAGCAAATCTGCAAGTTTATGACCGTTCACGCCTAAGGCCACCCAATTAACTTCGTTTCCAGCGCGGTCAGACAACTCGCGTGCCACGCATGCAGTAAGCGAATCATCCAATCGCTCTACTCCTACTCCAGCGATCACTGAGTCACCAAGTCCTAATATCGTCGGACCAGCAGCACCCTTTCCGAAGCACCCTTGAGCAGGCGGCAAAGCATCAGGTAAGCGCACAGCGGACCGTCGCGTCCGCCAGCCCTGCCACAGCAATAGGGGTAGGATTATCAGTGAAAAGGACCATAACAGGGATAGCATCCCCCTAGAACGACTACGAAAGTTCAATACAATAATTTTAATAATCGGCTTCTAAACAGACGCGCGACAGACCTCTTTGACCAGCCTCTTATTCTACTCGAGTTGACTCAAGCATGCTCTGCTCATATCATGGCAATCGCCTGAAGAGAGGTGCTGCTACAGCATTCTGCTGTCGCAGTGAAACGGGAAACCAGTGCGAGTCACATAAAAGGCAACGTCTTTCAATGAACTCAATGCTGGTGCTGCCCCCGCAACGGTAGGCGAGAGATCTACACCAACACACCACTGTGCCGAGCATGAAAATGTGCTTACTGGCGCGGGAAGGTGGTGAAGATCACTAAGCTCGCGAGCCCGGAGACCGGCCTTCTTTTCGTTAACCCGGCTTTTGCCGATATTAATCACGACACTCGGGTGAGAGTGTAGAGGATTTGGAAATGAATAAGTTCGCCTTCGCGGCTAATGCCGCGCTCATTACTTTTGTAATTAGTACAGCTTTTGCATATGCAGCGGCTGATGCCGAAATCGAAACAATTACTGTGTCAGCCACACCAATTGCTCTGGATGATGCTGGCAGTTCCGTTACGGTCATCACTCGGGAGGAGATAGAGCGACGAAACACATCAATCCAGTCGCTACTCCGAAGCGTGCCCGGATTTGCTGTCAGCCAGCAAGGATCAGTCGGCACCGTTACTCAGATTAGGGTACGCGGTGCTGAAGCAAACCAGGTATTGGTCATGATCAACGGTATTGAAGCGAATGATCTGGCACAAGGCAGCGAATTTGATTTCAGCCAGATAACTACCAACGACATAGAACGAATAGAAATTGTTCGTGGTCCTCAAAGTGCCCTTTGGGGAAGCGACGCTTTGGCAGGCGTCGTTCATATAATCACGACGCCTGAGTCGAAGGAAACAAATTTCTCCGGCTTCCTAGAAGCCGGATCCTTTTCAACCATCCGCGGCACCTTGACAAGCACTCTTAGCAGCGAAGCACACAGCGTGAAATTATCCGCTGATTACCTTGATACGGATGGCTCTAACATTTCACGCGATGGCAGCGAAGATGATGGAATGGATAACCTAACACTTAGCCTGAGCGGCCGCTCAGCTTTAAGCGAGAATCTTAAGCTGACTTATACCGCTAGACAAACCAGACGAACCACCGACTTCGATGGAGTCGACTTTTTTAGCACAGGCTTGCCCGTGGACGCAGACAACAGAAGTGAATCCGATTATTTGTATAGCGGAATATCAATAACTCATTTGATCAATGACGCCCTAGATCATTCGCTAAACTACTACCGAGCAGACACAAACAATAAGACCAAACCAAGTGGCGACGAACAAGAGGGGCTCCGTCAACAGCTCCGCTACCAATTTAACCTCTCGAGCCACCTTCAGAGATTGTCTGTCCGCGCTGAGAGCGAGAGCGAAGATTTCAAACAACGCGGCACGGCATCATTTTTTGGCGACCCCAATCAAAATCGTGACACGGAGACTACCAGCGTTGCAGCCGAATACAGGCTACACCTCGATAATCTGCATCTTAGCCTGAGCGGCCGCCAAGAAAATAATTCAGATTTCGATGACTCAAGTTCATGGCGAGCCACCGCTAACTACCAATTTCCTTCGCTTACCTTGTTTGCGTCGTTTGGACAAAGCGTCAAAAATCCAACTTTCACCGAGCGTTTCGGTTTCTTCACCAATTTTATTGGCAACCCTGATCTCGAACCCGAAGAGTCTACCCAGTTGGAAGTCGGCTTACGTGGTTCCTATCTCAACGATCGCCTAGAGGTAAACTTCACTTGGTTTGACGCGGATCTGGAAAACGAAATAAACGGTTTCGTCTTTGATCCGGCCACATTCGGTTTCACAGCTGCCAATATCGACGGCGATTCGAATCGCGAGGGTGCAGAGGTCACCATCGACTTCATGGCAACTGAGCGGTTAGGCCTTCGGGCTAACTATAGTTACCTTGACGCAACCCAAGATGACTTTGCTGGAAACCCTGTGACGGAGGTCCGTCGTGCAGAGCACTCTGGATCGCTCGAGCTTGATTACCGCTTCGAACGAGGCTCAATCAATCTTAGCGTGATGCGAACAGGTTCCCAGGAAGACGATTACTTCCCGCCTTTCCCTCCTTTTCAAGAGCGCGTTACGCTTAGTGGTTTTACTCTAGTCGAGTTAAGCGCTCTCTTTAGGCTAAACGAAAGTGTGATGCTCACAGCTAGAGTTGAGAACGCCTTAGATGAAGACTATGAACAAGTATTCGGATACGAATCCGCTGGCGCTGCGGCCTATTTAGGCATTCGCGTTTCCTGGTAGTCCCGCGCATCGTTTGGTCCTACAATACAAAATTGTAACGCTAGAAGAGCCCTCTATGTCTTATGAATGCTTTGACCTCAAGATAGAAAATAATATAGCCCATGTCATTCTGAACCGACCAGAAAAACGAAACGCCATGAACGCCGACTTCTGGCGGGAATTCCCTAAAATCATAAGAGATATCGATCATGGCGCTAAAGCCCGTGTCATTGTGGTGTCTTCAACAGGGCCCCACTTTTCAGCTGGATTGGATCTCAGCAGTTTTTCGAGCATTGGAGACACACCAGAGGAAAATTCCGACAAGAAAGAACTGCAGCGTAGCGCCGCCTTTTATGACAATGTGCTGCATATTCAAAATGCATTTACCTGCATGGAAGAAGCGAGGATTCCTGTCCTTTGCTGTATTCAAGGGGGCGCTATCGGGGGGGGCGTAGATCTAGCAACAGCATGCGACATTCGGTATGCAACCGAGGATGCCTTTCTAGTCATTCAAGAAACCAACATCGGTATGACTGCTGATGTTGGCACTTTCCCTCGACTCGTAAAGCTGATTCCTGAGGGTTATGTGCGCGAAATGGCTTACACCGGGAGACGTGTCAGCGCCAACGAAGCGAAACGAATGGGGCTGATCAACGAGGTGTACCCTAACCAGGAAACCATGCTGTCAGCCGTAATGGTTATCGCCGCAGAGATCGCTAACAAGGCACCATTAGCTGTCTACGGCTGCAAGCGCATGATTAACTATGCTCGAGACCATAGCACAGCCGACGGTCTCGACTATATCGCTATTTGGAACGCGAGCATGCTAAAGACTGAGGAAATTCAGGAGGCCATTTCAGCCAATACGGATGGACGACCAGGAGATTTTGCATCACTACCACCAAGCAAAAAACAGTCAGGTTGACACCCGATTTAGCTTTTCACTAACCAGATAAAGTATTACACCTACTAGAATTATACCTAGACCAGCCCAGCCTTCTTCAGGGCGATTTATCAGGATGAAAACGAGAGTCCAAGCCATTAGGCAGAGGTAAACAAGCGGTGTCAGAGGATAACCAAAGGTACGGTAGGCGCCCTCCACGATGCCGCGACGCCTCAATATGAATACCCCGGCTACGGCGAAAAAAGTATTGACGCCCATAACGAACCCTGAGAAGACCAGTACAGATTCGAAAGTCGAAGAAAGAACGAAAAAAAGCGTTAGCGATGACTGCACCAGAATCGCCACGACAGGTATCTGGCCTCGACTTTTCCATGCCAACACCCGAAACAAGCGAAAGTCCTCACCAATCACCTGAAGGACTCTAGGTCCTGCAATTACCATTGCACTAACTGTGGACACAAGCAGGGTGGCCAACATAATTCCCATCACCATTGCACCTGTTTCACCAAAGGCTGACCGTGCGACGATGACTCCAATTTCTATGTTACCTTCCATTTCCGCCATAGGAGCGGCGTAGAGAAAGATATAATTTAGCATGAGATAAAGAATCATGACGATCGCAGTACCGATAAAAAGAATAACCGGCATACTCTTCTGCGGCCTGTCCACCTCATTGATAATGTAAGTTGCGGCATTCCAACCCGTATAGGCGTAGTTCACGTAAATCAACGAAACTGCAAAAGCACTGCCCATCAATAAAGTTGCGTCACCAGTCTCGGGAAGCAGCTTAACCGGTTGAGGCTCAGATACAGTCCAACCAACCGCGACTGTGAAAACCAAGATAAGTAAAACCTTTAGCAAAGTGAAGAGTGTCTGAAAACCACCGCTCGCCGCATGTGAAAAAATATGAACAACGGTCAGCAACACGACTAGTAAGGCCGCCAGGATCTTCGCGGAGATCCCATCACCAATACTTGCTTCAAGATAAGCACCGAAGGTCATTGCAGCAAGCGCGGTAGGAGCAGCAAACCCTACCGTCGCCGATATCCAACCCGAAACAAAACCTGCCATAGGGTGATAAATCTGGGTTAGAAAATTATATTCACCACCGGACCGAGGCATGCTTGACCCCAACTCAGCATAGGTTAGCGCACCACAAAGAGCGGTGACTCCGCCCACGAGCCATAGCATCAGCAGAACGAAGGACGACTGAATATCCATCAACTGAAAACCAAGGCTCGTGAAAACACCTGTGCCAATCATATTGGCAACGACTATCGCGATAGCAGTATTGGCACTGTACTGGTGACGAGTCATGCAACTTGTTCCAAGGAAAAAGCAACTCTACACCACTGGTTGGACTGGTCAATTACATTGACCTCCTTGCCGCGACAACAATTCATTTCTATAGTGACCCTGGATAACGAAACGGACCGTATATCATGAGCAACCTGCCATTACCCAAAGACCCAGGGGGAATTGATAAGTTCTGGTTAACGCAGATGTTGCGCGAATCGGGGACGCACGCAGAGGTCACTGACTTTTCTACCGAGAGTATCGGTACAGGACAGGTTGGCGAGAATATCCGCTTTTCCCTGAAAGGCAGGGGCGATCTGCCAAAAACACTGGTCGGCAAATTTCCCTCCCCAGACCCCGTAAGTCGTCAAACAGGGATAGCTATGTTGAATTATCGCCGAGAGGTCCACTTCTACCAGCACCTGCAGAGTAGGGTTAACATACAAACACCCAGAATTTATCACGCTGATATCGACGACAACCATAACTTTGTCCTCGTTATGGAGGACCTTGCGCCTGGTAAACAAGGTGACCAACTAGGAGGCTGCGATCTGGAGGCGGGGTACCTTGCAATGGAGCAACTAGCACACCTACATGGCCCGGTGTGGGGCGACACATCTCTGAGTCATGAACTAGTTACAAGCCGTAAAAACGATCCTGGCACCATGAAGGAGCTATATGACCACCTGAGCCCGGGCTTCATCGATCGTTATGATGCTAGGTTAAGCAGCAAAGAAAAAGCGATGGTAAAGGCTGTCGGCGAATACCTCATCGCTTACCTGATGAATTATAGAGGACCACAGACGCTTATCCATATCGACTATCGTCTTGATAATATGATGTTCGGAGGACCCTATCCGCTAGCTGTCGTCGACTGGCAGTCCATCGCCTATGGTTGCGGCCTCAACGACGCCAGTTACTTCGTCGGCACTTCTCTTAACCCCGCAGAACGAGCAAAAAGCGACGAACACTTACTGCGACGATACTTCGATGCCTTGCGAGGCTATGAAGTAAAGATCAGCTGGGAAGACTGCTGGAAGTATTAT